>AEKF01000008.1_pt1 | contig 127935 bp, 130 predicted proteins | sample 342668 | NCBI WGS metagenome assembly AEKF01 (sample SAMN02954267, study PRJNA50815) | food metagenome | biome: terrestrial; feature: fermented food; material: kimchi; isolation source: Jonggazip commercial cabbage kimchi | place: South Korea | collected 2009-06 | reverse complement strand
ACAAAGCAGCCAAAGTTTCAATTGTTGGTTCAGTACCAGCAGATGCGAATGTAATATCAACATCACCAGAAGGTGCAGTAGAAGCCCAATCAATGATCTTCAAACCTTCGTTAGCCAATACTTCAGCTTCTTCAACTGTAAACCATTGTTGACGTGGTTGCTTAGAAGCAATCAACAAGTTAACCTTATGACGTTCTGAGAAGGCACGTTCTTGAACAGCCAACAATGAGTTACCATCAGCTGGCAAATATTCACGAATAAAGTTAGACTTCTTTTCAGCCAAGTGAGTCAACATACCTGGATCTTGGTGAGTATATCCATTGTGATCTTGTTGGAAAGCAGTTGAAGTTGCAATCAAGTTCAATGATGGATAGTCATTACGCCATGCTTGTTCTGAAGCGTGACGCAACCACTTGAAGTGTTGCGTAACCATTGTATCGACAACACGCAAGAATGACTCGTATGATGCGAAGATTCCAACACGACCAGTCAAAGTATATCCTTCAAGCCAACCTTCAGCTTGATGTTCAGACAATTGTGAATCAATAATGCGACCCGTAGGGCTCAATAATTGATCTTGTGGTTCCTTGATTTCTTCCATCCATTGACGTGGTGTAACATTGAACAATCCCCACAAACGGTTTGACATTGTTTCATCAGGACCGAAGAAGCGGAAACGAGTTGGGTTCAATTGTGAAACAGCACCCAAGTAGTTTGACAATGTTGCCATGTCCATATTGCGCTTGCTATCAGCGAATTCCTTACCACGTGTATCATCATTGATATCGTTAGCGAATTCTCTCCAGTTAGGCAACTTCAAGTCTGAACGATCAGCACCACCATTTGTAATAGGGTTAGCTGACATACGCTTGTCACCCTTAGGAGCGATAGCTTTCAATTCATCCTTCAAAGAACCATCAGCATTGAATAATTCTTCAGGCTTGTATGAGTTCATCCAGTCTTCGAATTCAGGCAATGTTGCAAGATCGTGTTGTTCAAGAGGCAATGGCACTTGGTGCGCACGGAATGAGTTTTCAATAGGATTGTTACTTGCATCGTGCGTTGGTCCACCCCAGCCCTTTGGCAAGCGAGCAATAATTACTGGCCATGCAGGGATTTCACCATCTTGATACTTACCATTTTCACGTGCATCATTTTGAATAGCTTGAATATCTTCAATAGCTTGATCCAAAATGTTTGCTGCAAGTTGGTGGTATGTTGCGTAGTCATGAATATCATCGTTTTCGATGAAGCGAGGTGAATAACCCAAACCTTCAAAGAACTTTGTGATTTCTTCATCACTCATACGTGAGAAGATAGTTGGGTTTGAAATCTTGAATCCGTTCAAATCCAAGACAGGCAAAACGGCACCATCATTCTTAGCATTCAAAAACTTAATTGAGTGCCATGAAGCCATTGAAGGACCTGTTTCAGCTTCACCATCACCAACAACTGCGAAAGCAACTTGGTCAGGATTGTCCAAAACGGCACCAAAAGCGTGGCTCAATGAATAGCCCAATTCACCACCTTCGTGTAATGAACCAGGTGTTTGAGCTGTCATGTGTGATCCAATACCGCCAGGGAATGAGAAACGCTTGAACAAGTGGCTCATACCTTCGATATCTTGAGTGATTTCAGGATAATCTTCAGTATATGCGCCGTCTAAGTAAGCGTTAGTAACCATAACTTGGCCACCGTGACCAGGGCCACCAACGTAAAACATGTTCAAACCATACTTGTTGATCAAACGGTTAGCATGTGCATACAAGAATGTCTGACCTGAGATAGTACCCCAGTGTCCGATTGGCTTAACTTTTACATCTTCAGCCTTGATAGGTGTATTAGTAACTGAGAACAATGGGTTGCTCTTCAAAAAGATCATCCCAGCTGACAAATAGTTAGTTGCGCGCCACCACTTATCAACAAGTTCCAAGTACTCTTTTGAATCGAAATCTGCCATGAGATTAAGTACTCCTTATTTTTTGCAAGAATCATAAACACCGTAAACCACGAACTTCTTCCGTTATTTACTCTTACAGTATAACCGATTACAGATTTTTCTTCAAGGGAAAAGGTTCAATTGGGTCAGGTTTTTAAAAAATGTGGTTGGCTTTTTAATTATATTGGAACGTACCAATGCTGTAACTTATTCGGAGTCTAAACTCACGAAGGCATTATAGCGAAGATACTTATAATGTAAACGCATTGTCGAAAATTCTAGCGGTGTTCCATCATCCATGAAGAAAATGCCTTCCATGATGCCGACTGGTTCGTTAGCAGTTAATTCTAGCAACTCTTGGTCCTCATCATTAGAAGGCTCAGCCATAATGGTCATAAACGACTTAGTTACCGTGCGGTGCTTTGTTTTTTCGATATATTCATAAACGGATCCGGAAACTATCGTTCTGTTCAGCCCAGGCAAAACATTGATAGGTACATAGCCTCGTTCAATCATAAATGGTACCCCTTCTAGTCGGCGTAACCGTTTAATTTCATAGACAAAATCTCCCTCGTTTAAAAAAAGGGCCTGTTGTTGTTCGGTTGTAGCCGGAATGACTTGAAAATCCAACAATTCAATGCTTGGCGCTTTTCCATCAACACGAAACGAATCAGAAACACCTAGGTTAGATCCTTCATGTTGGAAAATTGCATGGTTTTTTAGATAAAGCGGATTAACAAAGGTGCCACTGCCACGCTTTTTAAAGATAACACCTTGTTGCACCAGTACATTAAGTGCCCGTTTGATTGATGAGCGTGACACACCATATTGCTCAGCCAAAGAACGTTCGTCTGGTAATTTTAAGTTGGGAAATTCGCCCTGGTAAATTTTTTGTTTTAGATCCGCTTGTACGGTAACATAGATAGATTCTGACATAGTAATTATTAGTATACCACACATTGGTCAGACCAGTCATTGTATTGGTGGACCCAATTTGTGATAAAATATTACTTATGAGTAAAAAGAAAATGAAAAAAACGTTGCCCGAACAAGTCATGGACAAACACAAAGTGAAATATGAACCACTTGAACTAAATATCTTGGATAAAACGCCAGTTCAGCGTGATGCAATCCTGGAAACGTTTCACGTGAAACATGATGACATTTATAAAACACTCGCCGCACATGGGGATAAAACTGGGCCCATTGTAGCAGTGTTACCTATCACAAAACATCTGTCACTAAAAAAGTTAGCAGCTGTATCAGGTAATAAAAAAGTGGCCATGTTACCTCTTAAAGAATTACAAAGGACGACTGGTTATATTCACGGCGCTAATAACCCTGTTGGAATCTGGCAGAACAAGCATTTCCCTATTTATTTTGATCTCAGCGCTGCTGAGCAACCTTTCATTCTTGTCAGTGGCGGCGAGTTAAGTCGTTCAGATAAAATCAATCCGCGTGATGTTGCATCATTAGTTGGTGCCGACTTTGTAGATTTATTAGAGCATGACTGAATTTTTACTTCAATTTGCGCAAAATATTGGTTACTTTTTGATTTTACCTATCATAATTGCTTGGTCAATTAGTTTTTTGTCTAGCTTATTATCGCAGTGGCTGACAATTCACACATCTTATACGATAACTGCTATTCTAAGTTTTTTTGGTGTGGTAATACACGAATTGAGTCATCTAATTGTTGCCATTATTTTTCGCCATCATATTACTGAGTTTCGTTTGTGGCAAATTAGTGACGATGGTGTGCTAGGTTATGTCAACCGCGAATATAATCCCAGTAGTTTTTATCAAAAACTTGGCAATATCTTTATCAGCATCGCGCCAATAGTAGGTGTAACAGCTGCTATTTGCTCACTCATAAAATTTATATGGGTACCAGGTTTATATATTAGAAACACATTCGTTATTTTAATTATCGGTAGCCTGTTACTTGGGTTTAACCTATCAGCTGCAGATTGGCAAAATTTCAGGCGTGGTATACCATTATACTTGATTGTCATTTTGTTCATCTCAACACTACAATATCTATTTTAAAAAGCACTAGTACTTGTTCTGCTGTTTAAACGAGCATCTCATACTAGTGCTTTTTTAATTTACTGTGTATTTTACTATCTAACGTAAACTAAGATAGTTTATAAATGGATCTTATATAGTTACTTGACTGTTATCTACCTACCACCCTGAACTAACATCAGGCGCTCCAGCGTTCATATCATTCCGATATAGCGGTGCCATAGCATTAAACTTGAATGTCGGTTTATTAAACATCAAGGTAGCTGTACCACGAGCGCCGGCTCGGTTTTTTTCAAATATAATTTCAATCGGCACCGCTTCTTGTTCTTCACGCGGATCCCCGTCACCATCTTCAGAATCGCCACGTGAATAATCATCTCGATACAAAAACGCGACAACATCAGCATCTTGTTCAATCGAACCCGAATCACGTAAGTCTGACAAAACTGGGCGCTTGTCAGTACGTTGCTCCACACCTCGACTCAATTGTGCCAGTGCAATAATTGGTGTATTTAATTCTTTTGCCATTTTTTTAATCGCTCGTGAAACTTCAGAAACAGCTTGTTGACGGCTTTCAGAGTTATTGGACTCAATTAGGCCCAAATAATCAATTACGACCATACCGATTGGATGAGGATTTTGAATACGCTCTTCTTGAGTCATATCACTTAATAAATCACGTTCTAGTTGGTGTAGCTTGGCACTAATCTGGTTAATTTTAATACCAGCAGTATCATCCATGTAAATTTTCATTTGCGCCAATGATTGCATAGCAAGTGTTAACGCCTGCCAATCTTCTTGCGTCATCTGCCCTGTGGTTAAATGATTAGAATCAATTGACCCCTCACCCGCAAGCAATCGACCAACAATATCTGTCGCACTCATCTCCATTTCAAAAATAACGACAGGCACTTTTTCATTTTTGGCTACATTACGAGCGATATTCAACACGAAAGCTGTTTTACCAACGGCTGGGCGAGCACCAAAAACAATCATCTGATCATTTCGAAAGCCATGTGTAATTTTGTCCATTTCAGGATATCCTGTTGATAAACCAACAACATCACTATCATTTTTAACCGCTTCGTCTAGATTAGCTTGATATTCCTGCAGTACATCTTTAATTTTCCTAAAGTTTTCATCACCACGATTTTCAGCAATGGTATCAATACTACGTGATAATTGCGCTAATAAATCTTCACTTGGTTCTGCAGCATCATAAGCCAACGACATTGTTCTCGTTAACGTATCAATCATTTTTCGTAAAACAGATTTTTCTCGAACAATATTTGCATAATGCTTCAAATTGGCGGATGAAGCTGTTGACTCTGATATTTCTGCCAGATAAGCCATGCCACCAACGTTTTCAAGTTGATGCATACTATTCAGTTTATCTTGCACTGTCAACATATCAATTGGACGGTTTTCATCCACTAATGCCTGCATGGCTTTAAAAATAGTTTGGTTCGCTAACTTATTAAAATCCTCAGGTGCCAAGATTGCACTAGCTTCAACCATCGCATTTTCTGACTTAACAGCAAAAAAGATGGATCCGAGAACTGCGCGTTCAGCATCACCATCTTGCGGCACTTGCCGATATTCATTTGATACCGGATTATCCATATTAACCCTCGCTTACATGAACACGCAATTGCGCTGTCACTTCTCGGTGTAATTTAACTGGTACATCTGTATAACCAAGTGCGTGTATTGGTTGATTGAGTTCCATTTTTCGCTTATCAATTTTGATTTGATATTGTTTTTCTAAGGCAGCCGCAATTTGTTTTGTTGAAACAGCACCGAATAAACGTCCATCTGTTCCTGATTTGCCAGTTAGCTCAACAACTGTCTTCTCGTTAGCAAAAAAATCTGCTAATTTTCTCGCTTCAGCTAGTTCCTCGGCTGCCGCTTTTTCTTCAGCCTTTTGACGCCCCTTAACTGCGCCCAAGTTTTTGCCTGTAGCCGGCTCCGCTTTCTTATTTTTAATTAGAAAATTATTGGCATACCCATCAGGTACTTCCTTAATTTCTCCTTTTTTTCCGCGACCTTTAACATCTTCTAAAAATACTACTTTCATTTTTTAATCCCCTATGTTAATCTTCTGATTGTTCCGCAATTATATTTAATAATTGTTGTTTGGCTTCTTCGGTTGTTACATTAGCAATTTGGGTGGCTGCGTTAGATAAATGCCCGCCGCCGCCAAGGGCCTCCATTGTACGTTGAACATTACGTTCCCCAGTTGATCGAGCTGAAATACCAACCCGTCCATCCTGACGTTTAGTGATCACAAATGAGGCATACACACCGCTAATCTGCAAAAGTTCATCCGCAGCTTGTGCAGTAAGCAAACCAGAATAGATATCCTTGTTATCACCAACAGCAATAGCATTTCCTTCATGAATCTCTGCTAAATTAACCAAATGACTTCGCGATTTGAAATCCGAAAACTTCTCTTTCATAAATGACTGAATCAAGTTGCTATCAGCTCCGTTAGCACGCAAATAGCTAGCAGCATCAAACGTACGTGATCCCGTACGCAAAGTGAAGTTTTTAGTATCAATCTGTATGCCACCTAACATCGCCGTCGATTCTAGCTTTGTAATTGGTGCATGTGACTGATCTTGATATTGCAGCAACTCAACAACTAGTTCTGATGTCGATGATGCATATGGCTCTATATAAGACATCAATGGTTTTTCATCTAAACCTTGCTCGGCTAGACGATGATGATCAATCACAACTACACGGTTGGCTAACCTCTCGAGTAACTGTGGTGCACCAGAAATACTTGCTTTGGCATGATCAACTAATACCAATAAAGTATTATCACGTACTAGCTTCAATGCTCGCGCTTCATCTACGATAGAATCATCAATATTTGATCCTGGTGCCACAAATTCTGCTGGCTTTTTGCGAAGTTCAGCTAACAGTAGCTGGATATCGCTGTACACATGTTTTTCGTCCAACACAAGAAAAGCTGGTTTATTTTTTGTCTGGGCCATACGCCAGACACCCAATCCAGAGCCAACTGCATCTAAATCCGGCATTGCATGTCCGACAATCATAATATTATCAGCCTGCTCCATTAGTTCAGCAATAGTTTGTGATACCATGCGAGCCCGGACACGGGTACGCTTTTCCATCGGATTGCTTGCACCACCATAAAAACGTGCCGCTGCCTTTTCAGATTTCACAACCACCTGATCACCACCACGGCCCAAGGCCAAATCTAAGTTCGTCTGGGCCATTTTAGCAAGCTTATTAATATCTGTGTCATCATATGCTATTCCGACCGACAATGTCACAGGTGAGTTCTGTTGTGCCGTTGCTTCTCGAATGTCCTTTAGGACACTGAACTTATCTTCCTCAGCTTCTTGAAGGGCTGACTGATAACCAAACATGACATAATGAAGTGTATTCAAACGGCGGATATAAATATGATGTTCGAGTGCCCAATCAGACAATGCGCGTGTCACGTATGTCCGTAAAGTAGACGTTTCGGACTCGCTCATACCATCAGTGACTTCCTCGTAGTTGTCAACCGATATTAACCCACTGAACAGCTGATGATCTTCATATTTTTTAGTAATCGCGGCATACTCACTGATATCCATCAAATAAATAACCCGTAAGTTTTGTTGAACAAATAACGAAAACTGCCTACCCTGCCAAGTGATTGTATTCGTCTCGGAAGCATCGGCATAATTATCAATCTCTAGAGCCAATTTATTATCTAGCTCGGACAATTCTAATCCAAGCACATCTCTTTTGTCTAGATATGCTTGCATATATGGATTAATCCAATCAATTTTTTTATCTTGATTAAGCAGAATAATGCCAATCGGCATTCGAATTAAAGCTTCTTGTTCACTACGTGCAATTCGATACCCCAAGCCAGACAAGTACTCTTGTGCATCTTCACTAACCTCTTTGAAAGCTTGTGCACTAAATACTAATCCAATAATAACTATTGCCAACCAAATAAGTCCAAATGTTATATTAAAAAGCATAGCAAAAATAACACTCATTACACTTGATACAAGTAACAGAAATGCCACTGTACTTAGTTTAGTGTTTTGAAAGAATATTGGTAAATTTTTAAAACTAAAAAATCGTTTCACGTGCTACTTCCTTCTGATTATCATATCTTCTATTTTACCACAGGGTGTCATGATTAATATGATAATACTTCAGACAAGCCATAACATGGTGCGTTAGATACAGCTATATCCCGAATTTATACAAAATATACAAAAAAGCCTGAGGCAAACCGCCTCAGGCTTTTAGGAATTAATCTTCCGTAACGAATGGCAACAAAGCCATGATACGTGCACGCTTGATAGCAGTAGTTACCTTGCGTTGGTTTTTTGCAGAAGTACCAGTCACACGACGTGGTAAAATCTTACCACGTTCTGAGATGAAACGTTCTAATAATTCAGTGTTCTTATAGTCAATATATTCGATGTGGTTAGCAGCGATAAAATCAACCTTACGACGACGACGTGGACCGCCTTGTGGGCGACGTGAACGTTGTGGACGTTCTGAATTTTGTGGACGTGAGTTTTGTTCTGACATAATAAAGCTCCTTTCGTAGTGTTTAATTTATTTTAGAATGGTAAATCATCATCTGATATATCAATTTCTGTATTGCCACTAGCCGCAAATGGGTTAGGGGCACTATTTGACGAAGCTGATGATTGCGTATTTGAGTTTGAACTCGCACTTGCAAAAGGATCAACACCGTTAAATGAGTTGTCATTACCGCCAAACGAATGATCGTTTGATCCGCTGAAGTTGTCAGCACCATTATTAGATGCCGATGCTCCGTTCTGAGAACGACGCTTTTCACTTTCAGCGCGAGATTCGAGTAATGAGAAATTATCAACAACAACTTCCGTCACGTAAACGCGTTGGCCAGCATTATTTTCATAATTTCTTGTTTGCAAACGACCTTCAACGGCCACAAGTGCACCTTTCCCAGTGAAGTTTGCAAAGTTTTCAGCTGCTTTTCGCCAAATAACGGCGTTAATAAAGTCAGCTTCACGTTCACCACTTGCGTTGGTGAACTGACGGTTAACCGCCAAGCTAAACGTACCGACTGCTACACCTGATTGTGTGTAACGTAATTCAACATCACGGGTCAATCGCCCAATTAATACTACTCGATTAATCATAATTAACGCTCCTTTCCCAGTGAAAATTCAAATTTATTCTGCGTCGCGCTTAACAATCATGTGACGTAAGATGTCTTGAGAAATCTTTGCCAAACGATCAAATTCATTGATAGCCTTATCGTCTTCTGCAGTAAAATTGATAATATGGTATGTACCTTCACGGTAACCAGCAATTTCGTATGCAAAACGACGAGTAGCCCAGTCGGCTGACTTTTGAATTGTTGCACCATTATCTGTCAAGATTGCATCAAAGCGCTCAACAAGAGTCTTCTTAGCATCCGCATCCAAATCAGGGCGAACAATATAAGTCATTTCGTATGATGTAGCCATTTTATTTCCTCCTTTTGGTCTCTGGCAGCCTTGGCTGCAAGGAGTGATCGCACAAATTATGCATTCACAACTACTAATTGTACTACAATATAGCCTTACTTTTCAAGTGTTTATCAGAATTATTTCCACTGGTAACTTATAATACGATTTTTTTGTCTGTCTTACTTATATAGATATGCTGTTGAATTACATTAACTACCTATCTGCTTATGCAAAAAAAGCCCGCATTGTTAAGTTTGCGAACTCATTTATCTTCGTTATCGAGTCATTTCATACATTACTTGCGCGAAAATAGCTTGCGTCTTAGGGATGTTATCTACCAGTACATATTCGTTTGGCTGATGACTCATGACTGGTACATCAGGAAATTGCCCACCAAAAGCTACGCCACGTTTCAATAAGCGTGCATACGAGCCGCCATTAGAAATTTTATATGTCTTTTGCGTATGCGTGTGCTGAGCATAAACATCCGCAAGTACTGTCACAATTGGATCACTGAGGTCCACCATGTGCGGATGTGTACCAAAAGCTTCCTGCTTAAATATTTTGGCGTTCAAGCTCCCCATATGTCGCTGAACTTGTGTCAAAATAGCGATTTCCGTTATGCCCATTGGATAACGGAAATTGATCCGAATCTCACTATCAGCATTAGCTTGGAATAAAATCTTACCCACATTTACTGTTAAGTCACCCATAATATCATCATGATAAATCAATCCGAGCTTTTCACCGAAAACGTTTTTATGATTTGTCAAACCAAGAAACTCTAAGAATCCATGCGCTTGATCATCAAAATTATAGTTTAATAAAAAATTAGCCAAATACGTTGCCGCATTCAAACCATCTTCTGGGTAAGCACCATGAACAGATTTCCCATACAGTGTTAATATAATATGACCATCATCATATTGACCTATACCCGAAATCATTAGTGTATCTTTGAGATAACGCTCATACGCAGCTAAAAACCCATTGATATCCACACCATCAGGCAGCTCAACATCAGCCACTGCAGTCCCTGGTACAACATTATCTCGTTCCCCAGACTGAAATCGATGTAGTTTCCACTCACCCAATGTTGTGCCTTTAAACTGAATTGATAAGGTTAGAACACCTTTTTCACCAGGAACAACTGGGAAGGCTCCGTCAGGTGAAAAACCAAGCGTCGGTTCACCTACTTGATCCAAATAGGCCCGCATATCACGCCAATCAGATTCTTCATCACTACCAAAAATCAAACGTATTTTTTTTCGTGGTTGAAAACCAGCATCTTTTAATTGCTTCAAAGCGTAATAACTAGCTATTAAATCAGCTTTCATATCGTGTGAACCACGTCCATACAAGCGATTGCCTATAACTTTAGGGCTAAATGGCAACGTTATCGTCCATGCATCCCCACCAGGAACAACATCAACGTGTGACAAGACCCCAAAGGTTTCCGTTGCATCCTCTGGTCCATAGTCAATAACAACAACCATATTATCCGCGACACGCTCAACTTTAAACCCGTCACGCCTGCCCATATCAACTAGAAATTGTAGTGCTGTTTCAATACCTGCTCCAAAAGGTTGTTGAACATTAGCTGTTGTTTTATCTAACACAGATGGTATTGATAAAAACTGTAACAAGTCAGTTAATAATTCTGATTTGTACAATTGCGACTTTTGTTGCCACTGTTCAGCTGTCATTTGAAAGGATTCCACATCCGACCTCCATTAGTTATAAATAGCAAGACGCCAATCACGACAATCAATGTCGACCATAGAATCATAGCCACATCACGCATGGAAAAACGTTGTTCTTGATACCATGAACGTTTATTATAGCGCCCAAAGCGGCGCAATTCCATAGCTTGGCTAATCGTATCAATCCGACCTAAACTTGAAAATACTAATGGTAGAATAATTTGTACAGTCCCCTTCATCCGTTGGATTAAACTAGATTTTTTTGATATTTCGTAGCCACGTGCCTGTTGGGCCAAACTAATCGTTCGATAATCACTCTGTACATCAGGAATATAGCGCAAGGTAATTGCAACGGCATACGCTACTTTGTAGGGTACGCCAATTTTATTTAACCCAGCAGCAAACTCACTAGGATTAGTGGTGAAAAGCAATACAATTGACAGCGGGAATGAGAATAAATACTTTAGTAGAAGATTAAATTCGTAAAATAACTGTTCTTGCGTAATTGTAAACCAACCGCTACCAAACATCACATGTTTCGTACCATATAATTGTTCACCATATTGAGGGGCCAAAACGGTAATCATCACAAGGTTAATCAAACCAATGAATAATACCAGCTTTAAAAGTAGCGCGTATTCCTGATATTTGATATGAGCCATTTTAATTAAAACAAATGACAATATTGTTAAAGCAATTAAAAAACGCGTATCATAAGAAATCATGCCAATCGTTGTTAATGCTAAAAAGCCAACTAATTTGGCAGTACCCGTAGCATGATTAATCCAAGTATTTCTTGCTTTATATCCGAAAAGTGAGTTATCCATCTTATTTCCTTATAGCTGCATTTAATTCTTCTGGATGCACAATGCTAAGACGCTGGGCTAAACGATAAATACTGGTAGTTCGCAAACTAGCAGCGTCAACTAATGCTTCATTTGCAAGTAACTCCGCTGGTGTTGTATCCGCCAATATTTGCCCATCAACAACAACCAGAGCCCGTTGAACAAAGTTTGCTAATAAATGCATATCATGAGTAATGATTATAATAGTCGTATGGTTCGTAATGTTAATATTCTGTAAGAAACTGAGTAACTGAGACGTGTGCGTTGCATCTTGTCCAGCTGTTGGTTCATCTAATATTAGAATTTCTGGTTTCAAAACCAAAACAGCCGCAATTGTAAGCCGTTTCTTTTGCCCAAAGCTTAATGCAGAAATGGGCCAATTACGCATACCATCAAGATCGACAAGTTGTAACATTTCACGCACACGTTCCGTTACTTGTTCTTCATCAATGTTACGCAATCGCAGTCCACTGGCAACTTCATCAAATACTGTTGCTTTCGTAATCATATGATTAGGATTCTGCAAAACATAGCCTATGTGGTCGGCCCGTTCTTTAATAGAATCGCTTAGCAGCGAACGTCCATCTAATTGAATATCTCCCCCACTGGGTGTCAAAAAGCCAGTTAATAGGTGGGACAAAGTTGTTTTACCTGATCCATTTTTGCCCACAATACCAAGAATTTCACCTTCATGAATTGATGTCGACAAATTTTCAAACAATGGTTCTTGCTGGTCGTACGCAAAGGTTAAATTTTGGACCAACAACTGCTTGTCATCATGAGTGACTGTCTGCACTGGTTCTGCCAAAGTTTCAATTTGGTCCCTAAAGTTTGAAACGTCCACTTTTTCAACATCTGCTACGTGAGGTATTTTATTCACTGGAACGCCTGCTCGGCGTAATAGTTGTATGTATAGTGGTTCGTCTAAGCCGTTTGCAGACAACACGCCTGCTTGGATAATGGCAGTAGGCGTGTCATTAGCGACAATTCTACCATGTGCCATGACAATTACACGATCAACATGAGCACGTAACACATCTTCTATCCGATGTTCAATCACAACCACTGTCATATTACGTTCTTGTTGAAGTTCATCAATCAGTGCCATTGCAGCCGCACCAGCAGCTGGATCAAGACTAGCCAATGGTTCGTCAAATAACAATAGATCCCCTTCATCAACCAAAACACCTGCCATAGCAGTACGTTGTTTTTGGCCACCAGACAATGATTGCGGTGCCAACGTCAAACGTTTTCCTAACCCAAATCGATTGGCCCATTTAGCGACTTTTTCTCTGACAATTTTTATCGGCTGATTATCATTTTCAAGAGAAAAAGCTATATCTTCGGCGACCGTCATGCCCACAAATTGCGCATCAGAATCCTGAAGAACAGTACCAGCTTGCAAAGATAGGTCAAACAGCGACTGATTTAGGATCTTTTTACCATTAATTGTCAGTTCACCAGTAATATCCCCTTGATAGGCTTGCGGAATTAAACCATTCAGTAAACGCAGTAATGTTGTTTTACCCGAACCAGATGCACCGGCTATTAAAACTTTTTCACCAGGATAAATTTGAAAACTCACATCATGTAACGTCGGTTCAGATTGCGCGTGATATTTAAATGTCACATGTTGAAAATCAATAAATGGTTCTACCATGTTTTCCCCTATGTACGTAGCCCGTGGCTACTTATTCACTACGCAATGAGCTCTTCTTAGGACGTGACTTGACATAAGCCACTAGTAAAATAGAGCCAATAATAGCGACAGACAAAATGTTAACAATTGTTGCCGCTGCGCCCTGTAAGAACACCTTACTAGCTGGCTGTTTGTATATTAATATATCGCCGATTGGCGCAACAATCAACCATGCAATAACGTTAGCAATTATTTGCCAAACATTAAACTGAACTAACTTTTTTGTTGAAAGATCCCCGCCCTCGAGGTCCAAGAATCTTTTACTCAAACCAAGTAATAGTCCAAACACACCATCAGCTAAGACCCATGACCACCAAGGGGCACCATAAGTCGCGTCAGTAATTGTGTGTCCAATAACACCAACTAAAAAGCCAACAACTGGACCAAATAAACCAGCAATCAATGCTAACCAGCCTTCAGCGACGTTAACATTAGTATTTGGCACACCAGTTGGAATAGCAATGTACTTCATTAAAATGAAAAACACAGCAGCGCCGATACCAGTTGCAACGACTGAACGCACCGATAATCCTGTTTTTTTGTTATTTTCTTTCATTTTTCTCTCCTTTTCTTTGAGACTATCATATTTCTTTGGTTAATGAAACAGCCCATCCTTGGCCAGCACCCACATGGTACGTTTGTTCAAAACTACCAGTATGCAAACCAAACGCAACTGTATACACTGAATCAATATAAATTAACGGTTCGCCAGGATTGACATCGGTAAATGTGTGCACATATGGTAGCACCTCATCAAATAACAAACTACCATCACATTTAATTTGAACACGCAAGGTATCACCATATTGCAAATTCATCTTTTCAAATTCGCGTAGGGGAATATTTGACCACAACGAACCAAAATTGACATCAGTGATATCAATATTACCCACTAATTGTGGTTGACCATAAACCGTTTCTTGATAAACACCAGGTGTAATTGGTAAACGTACCAAATCGCTAACTGATAGTTCTTCTGTGTAGTCTTCAAATACTACTTGTCCACTAGCTAATTTAGCCCCATTATAAGCATAAATATCACGCCCATGAAATGTTGATGATTTTTCTGAACCGGGAAGGCGTTGTGTTGTTTCATCAATCACACGTACACTTTCGATTAAATCATTAGATAATAGATGCGATAAAGTGCCGTTATCTGGTGTCACAATATAGTGGCCAGCTGTCGTCTTGGCAATTACTGACAAACGTTTTGAGCCAACCCCAGGGTCGACAACAGATACAAAAACTGTGCCCGGTTGCCAATAGTCAAAAGTTTGAAACAAGCGAAACGACCCTTCAAAGATATTAAATGGCGTGATACCATGTGTTAAATCACTAACAACAATGTTATCGGCAACATTGTAGGCAACACCTCTCATGGAGCTTACCGCACCATCCTGTAATCCAAAATCTGTTTGTAACACTAAATGATTGTTTGTCATTTTCAATTCCTCGGTCATCTTATTAATGGCTTTCTAGTAGGTTATAAAAATCGTAAGAAATACAAAAAATCCCTGTTAATCATACAGATTAACAGGGACGTAAAAAACGTGGTACCACCCAGATTTAGCATAATACATGCTCTCATACTGTAACGGCGCTAACCGACCGCGAAACTTAACAACTTAAATCTCACGATATCATCCACGTTCATCTTCAATAAACTGCTTCATGTCAGCTTCCACTATCCTGACTCGCTTGAATTTCCGCTCGTTATCTACTCTTCGCTTCAACGATTTTAATATCCTAATAATACCTTAAGATAATTATGAATATTTGTCAATACGTTTATGATTAAACTACAATAAAATCATTAATAACCTTTGCAAAATCATTATGATAAATTTCAAACTTCTTTTCACCCACACCAGAGATCGCTAAGAACTCTGTATCAGTTTGCGGACGCGCCTGTGCCATACTCATTAACGTTTTGTCTGAGAATATTAAGAAAGGTGGCAAACTAGCGGCCCGAGCTAATTCTAAACGTTTTTCCTTTAACTTTGCAAACAGACGATTATCTTCGTCGGAAAGTTTCAAATCATCAGTAGTCACTTTCTGACTGACAATACGTACCTTCTCAAGACGTTTTTTAATCTCAATTTCACCTTTTAATACTTCGGCCCCTAACGGTGTTACTTTTAACACGGGAAACTCTGCTCCCTCGAAACGTAAATATCCTTCAGCCGTTAAGTAGTCAATAAAGCGCGTCAGCTCTTTTAGCGTTCGCTCTTTCATCAAACCAAACGTTGGTAAATCATGTAAAAACTCATACTTACGCACACTAGCATCATTTGATCCTTTTAAAACCTTAGCGACCATCGTTTTACCAAAGCGTTGATTCATACGCATCACATTAGCCAGCACTTTTTGCGCATCTACCGTAACATCAACCCACTCGCGCGTATCCAAACAATTCGAGCAATGACCACAATCTTCTGTCACCGTTTCACCGAAGTATTGCAATAAATACCGTGCTAAGCAAGTTTGCGTATTAGCAAAAGCGTTCATTTCTCGAATTTTGTCATATTCATTTTGCTTGTGTTCTTCTGAACCTTCTGACTTTTGAACAAAGAATTCTTGCAGATGCATATCCTGTGGTGCATATAATAATATAGCTTCGGCGGGTAACCCATCACGACCCGCACGGCCAATTTCCTGATAATATGCCTCAATGTTTCCCGGGACGGAGTAATGGATTACGTAGCGCACATTTGGTTTATTAATACCCATCCCAAAAGCGTTTGTAGCCACAATAACTGGATTTTCATCATATAGAAACGCTTCTTGCTGTCTTTGACGTTCCTTTTCAGATAATCCAGCATGGTAACGACCTGCATTAATGCCTATTTTATTCAAATAAGTGGTCAGTTCATCAACTTGCTTACGTGTTGCTGCATAAATAATACCAGTTTGTTCACGATTTTTTTGTAAATATTCAACCACATACTTTCGTTTGTCCTGATTATGTACAATATTCAAAGCCAGATTATCTCGCGCAAAGCCGGTCAAGACCGTATCATCATCGTCTACTTGTAACAATTGTTGTAGGTTTTCACGAACACGCTCTGTTGCGGTGGCCGTCAAACCAAGAACTGCTGGATGTCCAGAAATTTGTTCCAACAAAGGTAGAATATTCAGATAACTCGGACGAAAGTCATGTCCCCATTGTGATAAAACGTGGGCTTCGTCAACAGCAATTAACTCAATATTGAGACTTTGAACAAAACTAAAAAAGCTAGGGACCTCTAGTCGTTCAGGCGCAACATACAACATTTTGTAAAGCCCATGTCTTAGGTCCGACATGCGTTGTGCTTGTTCTTGCCCATCAACTGTCGAATTCAAGAACGTCGCAGGAATGCCCATGGTGTTCAACCCGTCAACTTGGTCTTTCATTAACGAAATTAATGGGGAAATGACTAAGGTAATGCCTTCAAACATCATTGCTGGTAGCTGATAGGTAATTGATTTTCCACCACCAGTTGGCATAATAGCTAAAGCATGTTTATGTGCGAGTACTTTATTAATAACATCTAGCTGACCAGCTCGAAAGTTATCGTACCCAAATTTTTCTTTTAAAATTGTTTGTGGATTCGCAGTTTGCATATTTTCTATTATAGCATGTGCCCTCTAACTAAAAAGCAGACGACGATTAGTTGTCATCTGCTCCCATTGGATTTAATTGAAACTTTATTGGCGTTATACGTCTTAGCAACCAGTTCATAATTGCTAAGATGCCTGACACAAGCGTTAACAACCAAAATTGCTTTACTTGAAAATTACTAAACAACTGTAATAGAACAAAACCAATTGCAAACCAGCCAAAGTACGCAGCCATCGTATTGCCACCAATTCGCAATACTTTATCTAACAAGTTTTCCGATTCATTCTGAAAAAACTTAACATGTAACCAATCGAAAAAAAGCATGATAAATACAAAACTAACCAGATCCATAGAAACAAACTTCAATATCGTTATATAATCTCGCATGGGATTAAAACGTGTTGATCCTTGATATAACAACAAACCATATGTCATCATAATATCCGAACCAAATATGAATAATAACCAACTAATTGGCTTAGTTCGTACCATATCCCGAATTAACATATATCCCCCAAGAATTGATTTAACATCATGATTATCTTAAATTATTATATCATTTATCGGGTTCTTTAAATGGTTCCGGAACAAAACAAAAGACCATTTTTGATTGCATAGGGTGTTTCTTTGACCCCTAGTAACAGATTATGAGACAACCGCAATTGTTTTAAACTACTCGAAAATGACATGACATACCTCTGAACTTATTTTTATTAGTATGAATGAAAGAATAGACGTTCATCAAGCACTTTAACTAGAAGTAGTATCGTGTTATTCGAGATATATTGATTTTGATGACTTTACGTAGATTATACAACGAAGAAAATACCTAATATGATTTACTTGGTATTTGCTTTTTATAATGCTGACTATAGTGAGTTACTAGTATTATTCCCTTTTCCCCCTGTTATTTAATTAACACCAGATCCGACAAAGCCTCTAATCAGACCGTCTACAATGTCCATTACTGGCATAATAGCATACAAAAATAGAAGAAAGCCGATGGCAATGATGATCTTTTTATTTAAAATGCTAATCAATGAATGCCAGTTAATTTTTATCAGAATGTAGATAATTAGAATAAACATTGGAATAGATAAATAACCAGATAGGTTAGATTCAATTAAAATCATATTCGATGAATAGAACAGTTTTAAAAATAAATAACCGATAGTTCCAACTATAATTGCACTGATTAAGCTTATCGTAACAATACGATAAAATTTGCGTTCCTGTTGATTTTCTCTTAATTTTCCGACCATCGTTTCGTCTCCTAAAAACAAATCATCTAACGATATGTTTAAGTACTTAGATATTAAAATAATATTTTCAATATCTGGCAATGTTTTACCGGTCTCCCAATTAGATATGGTTTTATTGGATACTAATAACTTATTAGCCAACTCCATTTGTGTTAAAGACATTTTTTGTCTTTTTTCCTTTATCAAATTATGAAATATCATGACTTTCCTCCTGGTCCTTGTTATGACATTAAACATAATACCCTGTCGCTATTTTAGCAATAGAAAGTCCTTACCAATCCTTATAATATTAGGTTTCATCATGTTATTGAGAATTAACAAAATTACTTTAATCTAAAATTATTTCACGACTTGCTTGATTCAAACCTAAATAAGTTAAAGTCATCGCTTCACTATAATGGTTTAATAATTGCATGACAAGTCCGATATTATAGTTAGACTGCATGTAGACACGATAAATACCAATTTTTTTGATTGTAGGTAAACGTATTTTTCTTAATCGTGACATCTGCGTTAAACACATTAGCCTTCTTTTATCATAACATCACTCACCCGTAGCAAGGTTGCTTCCCCAACTTGAAATACGGTGTAGTTACGACATCCAGCACGAAAACTATCAAATAAGGTATTTTTCATCATTTTCAAGACATTAGAATCTTTTATGGAGTACATTTTGTTGCATATTTATTTAACCTCAATAATAGGGATATCCTTACTTGGCTTACTCTTTTCAAGGAATGACCAATTACTATTACCATAATATTTAAATGTAAATTCTTTAATCTGAAAACTATTTTGATCTTTCGACTTATCACTGATATCTCTCAGAAAGTTAAAATATAAATGCCTCTTATTTTCATTTTCCGATAGATCTAAGAACTCAATTTTTTGTTTAAACCCAGGAGTTGTTAGGGTATTGTGCGTCTTAAATACTTCAAATGATACTAATAATTCTTCTACAATTTGACGCATAGCAGAATATAGGGGATTACCGTTAGGATAATTCCCGTTTTGATCATAGAAACCGAGTAATTGTGACTTTTTAAAATCGTCAATAGGATCTTTTTTTTCATCTACATGTGATCCACCATCTTTATTAGCTATGAATAATACAATATCTCTACGAGAAATATATTCTGATTGTTGTGCAAACACAATTTGTTGCCACCACAGTTCCACAGGACAAAAAACTTCTGAAAGAATCTTATCAGAGCTGTCTCGACGATTATTAAATACTTCCTTACTTCCTAACGGCATGTAAGAAGCACCTTCCGCCCCAATTGACATCATCAACAGATCCCAAGAAGGCAATAAATTATTGGGAGAAAAGCTACTGTTAGGTGAATGCCAAGCTTTAAATTTATTTATTAAATCTAGTTGATTTAGTAAAGAGTTTGAATTGTGGGTTTGATGTATTAGAACGCGAACCTGTGTAGCCATTGGTAGCGCCATATCAGTTACACCAGAGTCAAACATTTTTGCATAGTGACGAAGTAAGTCTAGCTGAACGTCTAGTTTATTATTTTTTTCCTGTATTGATAGTTTTTGTTTAGACATATAAGCCCTCCACTTCGAGGATTATTATATCATTTAACTAAAAAACAACCCCTATACTCAACAATCAGAGTATAGGGGTTGTTTTAACGGGTTTTTCGAGGGATTATTTTTTTGAATAGCCCCTAAATTTGGTATAAACTTAGTGGTTACCAAAATTCATACCAAAGCCATAACCAAGACCTTGATATTTGTCAGCAAATTCTTGGCTTATTATCTGTAAATAAAACGGGGACAAAGGTTTAGAAAGACTATTTTTCATGGCTAATGGTGTTAAGTCTGTTTTTAAATCAGCAATTATTTTAGGTAGATATTGATTATTTTCCAAACTTAATTTTGCTACTATCAGAGCTTCCCGTTCTGTTTGGTTAATGCTTTCGTCCAAAATTAGATCCGTAATTTGGTTTAACAAATCGATTTCATCATTCATAGTTCAGTTCCCCCTAAAATGTTTACATACTATCTCTTTATTTTGGTAATGCTGATTATGTTAAGTCTTTAAAAATAATTAAGTTGTATTTATAAAAACACAACTTAATCATTTTTTTCGTAAATAAATAATTTATCTACGGTAGAATTAAGTTCTTTCGCTAACTTAAAAGCCAAAATTAAAGTTGGGTCATACTTATTATTCTCAATCGCATTAATTGTTTGTCTAGAAACTTCACAATTATTTGCCAATTCTTCTTGAGATAAATACTTTTTTTTTCGTAACTGATTAATTAAATTTTCCAAAATAACCGCCTCAGTCACCCATTTTGTTACGATTATATCGCACTGCGAATAAAAACGTAACAACTGCAAATGTTAGTGAAAAAAAATCATCAGAGTGATTTGTATAATTATCAAATCGAATATTTAAAATTGGACCTAATAGGAATGTCAAGCATTTTAACGTCAAAGAAATAATAACAACGATAAAAGAAAAACAACCACTTTTTAAAATAATCATATGTTTTCTTTCATCACCTTTTCTTAGTAAAGATGCTACAATTCCTATGTCAAAAATAAATACTACAATCCCTATTATCCATAATGCAAAATATCCTTTATTCATAAATTTCTCCTCAGCTAATGTAAAAAAGATTTAACATATATAATATAGTATATTATATTTAATAATGTCAAATGTTTTTGACATTATCAAAGTCGTTATAGGCCACTATATGTCACTTTTTTTGCCGATCACTTGCGGGCACGAGCCTACCCATATCCGAATTATTTATCCCCCACAATACCGTTATTTATATTACTTTGAACGTGTTTTAGACTGTTGTGGTGCAAAATAAAAATCAAATGATGATGAGATTGAATTATGGACCACTTCATATTCTTTATTATGTTTAATGCTCAGGCACTCTACTAGTTTAACGAGTATGAGTGCTTTTTTTATTTAACTTCAAGTTCTAACAACTCTTGTAAATCTTTTGTTGTTGCTGGGTTAGCTGTTTTATAGTCGAATCGTTTGCCTTTGAGAGGAACGTTGCCAGTATAATCAATCAATTTAAACCATACACGTCCTGCATCATCACCAGTTAAATGATACCCTGCTTCGTCACCTAAGCTATAATCAGCTACAACCTTTTGTTGATACATAGCAACAACATGAGTAATGTTTTTCTTGATTATTGTGTCAAGGTTAATACGCCAAGCACCTGAAACACGTTTTTTTAGCCACACTGTTTCATTCTTGATTTCACTCAACTTAATTATGAGTACTCGTTCTTTATTCATATCTGCCTCCTAAATTTTTATATCAGTAAATCATTAGTTTACTAATTAATACTTTTATATTACATAATTTAATGCAAATTTATATGATAAAATAATTTAAATAAATTTTTTTGGGAGAACCTATGAAGAAATGGTACGAAGAGAAGCGACATAAAGACATGTTATTTTATGTTGCTATGGTAATATTAGTTATTAGTCCATTCTTATTCAAAGGATATAAATTAATGTTTGGATCAGCAATAGCAGTATTAATTGGCTTTTATAGTGGGCAGGACTAATTATGAAAAAATGGTTATATAAGTACAATCCGTTACTGATGTTTATTTTAGGGTGTTTACTGCTGACTGATGCAATAGTTAGTAATAATGTCGTAAATATGATTTCACCTAGTATATTAATAATATTAGCTATTTACATCACTATTGTAAGAATTATTCGTAATAAGTAGTCCTAATCGTTTATATAAAGCCCATAAAAACGTTTTAAGCACATGTTTATATTCAAATGTATTTATAATGTCTTAAGATTGATTATATTGACAAAAATTTTAATATATACAAAAAAGCCCACAAAGTAATGTGAGCTTTTTAGTTATCTTCAACCAAAAAAACGTAAATTATATAATATTCCATAGAACCAATCTTGTCTGTGAAGTTCTTGAAGTAATATTTTACCTTCATCAGACAGGCCCACTAAGAGACATGGTTTGGAGCTTATTAACAGTCTGTTGAATTTCACGATACTGTAGTGAATTAGGCTTATTCAATTCTTCAATAGTATCTAATATCACTTTTTTCTCATCACTGCTTAATTTTTGATGGTTTTTCAAAAATTTATTTAAATAATTCCGCCTGTCTGATTTAAACATAGCCTCTCTATCCCTTTAAATTAACGTCCTGGGGCATATTGCCCTTTTAACCATCGGTCATAAGTTTGTTGATATCCATCAATAATAACATTAACTGTGTGGTCAGTAAAAGAAGTTACTTGGACCAATTTGTATGTATCAATAGTTCTATTATAAAAAAGAGCAAATGGTTGAGCAGTGAATATTCTCAACGTCCTTTTGAAGCTCCGCCACCACTATACATTTGCACTTTACTTTCTGCAAATTGACTAGCACCAACTGAATTGCTTACTTGAAAAGTGTTTGTTATTGTATCAGCTGATACCTTAGAATCAACCGCAAAACCAGATGCACCAACTACTCCCAAATTACCTAAAAATAAGGCTGTAGACTTAAACATGTTCATAAGAATTTCCCCCTAGTATTTATATTTTGTTATAAACATAAATTACTATCTAAACACGAATGACAAACGTATGTCAAAACGTTTTGTGAAATTACTTACTTTTAAAATAAAAACCCCTACAGTTGTAGAGGTTTTTATAATTAAATACCAGGTAGTTTATTATCTAGTTGATATGTTTGTGTTAAATACTTGGCAATTGGGTATAAGTCATCAATGTACATAATTGCCAAACCATTTAATACCTTAATAATAATTACATCATTAACATTTTTAAATATTTCTGGCTCTATTTTCTGATAAAATGCTTTAAAATCAGCTATGGTATATTGACTAATGTCATTATTATGTACTAACATATGTGTTCTTGTTAATACATTGGAAAAAGTTTCCTCAGTACCTCCAAGGTCTTGTATAACAAGCGCTATTGACACTGGTCTTATATACGAATCCCCTAGAAATGTTGCCATTTCCATTAATATTTGTCCTTGTAATCTAACATCTTCAAACATTTATATACCCCCAATTAATAAGCTAATATTACACTTTAACCCACTTGCAATACCGCGATGCTTGTTATCTTCCATACTTCCTTGCAAACCTCTAAATTTTGAAATCTAAAGGCTGTATTCTGCACTATGTTCACAATATTTTCACATAATTCATTTTTTTATAAGCATGAATACTATTAAACCTCAATGGTAAACGTTTGTCAATGATTTTTTAAATTAATCATTACTCCTTTGGAAGGTAAGCTATTTTACGAAACCTAAAATGAACCCGCTAACTTTACGAACATTTAATTTGTTCAAGTTAGCGGGTTCATTTTATTGATTTACGTAGACCTTTTTTATTATATTAGGCGTGCGTAATGTGATTTTTTGACTGTGTTGATGACTGACCATAATAGGCATTATCACCGTGCTTCCTATAATAATGTTTGTCTAACAAGTATTGCGGAACATGAATTTCTGATCTTGTTGACTGCAAAGCATGGTAACTAATTTCTGCTGATACTTCGAGCACTTTAGCGTTATATACGGATTTCTCTGGCGTCGCGCCCCATGTAAATGGGCCATGTTGACTGACCAAGGCAGCAGGCGTCGCGTCGGGATCAAGCCCACGATACTCAAACTCTGATACAATAACTTTCCCAGTATTTAGTTCGTAGGCCGTCTTAATTTCCTCTTCACTTAGGGCCGGTGCACAAGGAATATCCCCATAAAATGTATCGGCGTGCGTTGTACTGACAGCTGGGATATCCATTTTTGCCGCAGCAAACGAAACGCCCCAAGGTGAATGAGTATGCGTGATACCACCTATATTTAAAAAGTGTTGGTAGAGATAGGCGTGTGTAGGCGTGTCACTAGATGGATTGAGATTACCTTCTACAACTTCTCCGTCCAAATTAACCACAACCATATCGGAAGGTTTTAATTGGTCATACTCAATGCCAGAGGGTTTTATTACAAATAGCCCTTTTTCACGATCAATGCCTGAGACATTTCCCCATGTAAATGTTACTAATCCTAATTTAGGCAACGCCATATTAGCCTTATAAACTTCATTTTTAAGCTTTTCTAACATAATTACACCTCGATTAAAATTCCAGATTCGGTTAGTAAATCAACTATAAAATCATGAGCGTTCTCAATTTTATTAATGCAATCGCTCTCCTTTTCAGACCACATTTCAATTGTAAATGTACCCTGATAATCTAGTCGTCTTAACGTCTTAAATAATCCTAAGAATCCAACATTTCCTGTTCCAAAAGGTACGTTTTTAAATTTTCCTGGTGTATTTGACGTAACAGCTAGCGTATCTTTAACATGTATAGCAATAATACTGTCTAATCCTTCTGTCAAATCCTCTCCTGGATTATTTTCAGGCCAAGCTGAAATATTACCTAAATCTGGATATGCCTGAAGCCAAGGTGAAACAACGGATTTCTTAATCTTCTTCACCTTAGCAATCGAATTAATAAAAGTGTCATCCATTGTCTCAATGGAAATCATAACCTGGTTTTCAGCTGCAAAATCAACTACCCGCTGCAAGTTTTCAATGAAATTTTCACGTGTTAACACTGTCTTAGAACCATAATACTCATCATATCCAGCAATCTGTATGTTCCTGATTCCTAGGTCTTTAGCCAAGATAATTGCTTTCTTACACATGTTATATGATTGGGAGTATATTTTTGGATTCTCAGATCCAAGAGGATATTTTCTCAATGCGGACAGCATCATTGTATCAATTGGTATGCCTGTTTCGTACACATCTCGAACTAACTGAAACCGTTGTTCCTTGTTCCAATCTAAGCGTTCAATACGTTCATCTGTCTCATCAATTGAGATTTCTACAAAAGAGAATCCATGTTTTTTTGCTAAATTGAGTTTATCTCGCCAAGACATCTGAAAAGGTAATGACTTCTCGTTAATTCCAAGTTTTGCCATCGTTACGCCCAAAACTTTTTAATCTCATTTTGAAAATCTTGGGCTGTCTTAGCAGGATCCTTTTGCCCTGTAATTGCACGACCAGCAATAAATGTGTATACGGGAACGCCTTTGAATAATTTAATCGTATCGATATTTAGTCCACCTGTAACAGATACTTTGAACCCCATATCCACAAAACGTTTTACAATGTCCAAATCTTTTTTACCCCAAACCTCTCCTGCTAATAATGCGTCTCGGCTTTGATGATAAATGACTTGTTCGATACCAATTTTTTGCCATTCTTTAGCCCGGTCCCAGTTCCATGCTGAATAGAGCTCAACTTGAATGCCATCCAACACAGATTTAGCTGATTTCATTGTTGCAATTGTAGCTGAATCAATTACTGTCATCAGGTCAGCCCCAGCATCCTTAGAATTTTGTGCGACTGTCGACCCCGCGTCAGCACATTTTGTATCAGAGGCAATAATCTTATCTGGAAACATTTCTCGCAGTACGCGAATGGCTTGCTGGCCTGCTTGTAATTCTAGAATTGTCCCAACTTCTACAATATCGACAATTGGTCCTGCTAGATGAGCAATTCTTGCTGCATCTGCCAATGTATTTTGATCTAAGGCTATTTGTAAATTAGGTTTCGTCATTATCATATCCTCACTTTTTATATTTTTCTTCAAAATCTGTTTCATCAATGATGCGTTGGGTGATTTCTTTATCGCTCATAACATTCTTCACACCAACGACCGTCACACCTTTTTTACTGGCATCTTCAAACATACTGACAAAGTTTAAAGGTGTGAAAACTGCGTCATACTGACTTGCTGTCGACTTTCCTTCAGCAATACTTGTATGATTAATCTTACTGATTGGAATACCTAGTTTTTTCATTGATTTTTCAACACTCTTCATCATCATCAAACTGGTACCCGATCCATTGGCACAAGATACTAAAATATTCATAATAATTTCTCCATTTCTTTTTAATTACAAATTGTTTTATTCAATTCCCTTATTTTCTTTATATGCATCGTAATCCTCAACCATTAAGAAATAGTTTTTTGGATCTTTACGATATTCTAGTTGAGGAATCAAGAGTAAGATTGCCGCTACCAGCACTACTCCAAAGTAACCTAAGTATTTCAAAATAACTGTAAACACTGGCCAAACCGTATCCCAATCAAACATACCCAAGTAACCACCAAACTTAGACATACCAATCCATGTTGAAATTAGCGCAGCGCCAACTACTTGAATAATGCCTGAGAAGAAGGGTAATATCATCGCCGCTTTTGCACCCGCACGATTATTGGCAATAACACCAAAGACCGCATTATCGAAGAAGAGGGGGATAAAACCAGCAATTATAATTGTTGGTGAATGAAAGATCATCAATGCACCAATAGCTAAGAATTGACCCAATGCACCAAACAAGAAACCGATTGTTACTGCGTTTTGTTCTCCAAAAGCAAATGTTGCTGCCACATCAATTCCAGGCACAGAATTTGGCAAGATTGTGTCACTGATACCTGTAAAGCTTTCAGTTAACTCGCCAACGAAGGTACGAACCCCTAGTTGTAAAATTGCCAAATTGACAGCAAATCCCAATGATGTAGTCAAAATGTAGAAGAAGAAACTAGTTCCTTGGGCTAACCCTGAAGTCCCCTTACTAGTAATAAACAATTGATGGAAATAGTTTTCTCCTAACACAACCATGATGATTCCAAAGAACAAGAACATCAGGATAGCCGTTGCTACCATGTTTTCATTGAATATTCTTAAAAATCCAGGAAGCGTTATATCTTCTAAACGTTTTGCTGATTTATTTTTGCTTTTATCAGAAGACTTTTTCATTTTGTCGGAAATCCACGCAACCAAAGCAATTCCAAACATTTGCTGATGCGCAATGGCAAATCCGCCACCATCTGTAAGTTGTTGTGTTGCTTTGATGGTCATATTCGATCCAACCGCCCAATATAAACCGAGTAACACGCCCATCACCAGCAGCACTTCAATTCGTCCTAAGCTAGGAATGGCAAAGAGTAGAATCCAGAATGCTGTCGCAGCTTGTTGCACTTGGACATTTCCTGTTGTAAACACTGCTCGTAATTTTGTATATTTTGAAAATCGAACGAGCAAAATGTTAAAAACAAATGCAATCAACAACAGAATCATCACATCACCAAACGAACGGCCAAATGTTTTCTCTAATCCATCCGTAACAGCATTTTGACCAAAATACGGATCAATTACTGTCGCTGTAAGATGAAAACGATCTTTCAAACCTGTTAAAATCGGACGAAAACTGGTTACTAATCCGTTTGACCCCACTATCAAAATCATATAACCAATCGTGGCTTTTAAAAACCCAGCCAAACTTTCATACCAAGGTTTCTTTTCCAACATATACCCAATCAATACAATGAAACCAATCATGTATGCTGGCTGAGTTAAAATATTATCAGCAAAGAATTCCCAAATTTTTAATATTCCTGCTAGTATGCTATTCATTTTATTCTCCTCATTATTCTGCAGGGATACTCTCAAAATGATTCATAACTTGATTAAAATCATCTAGTGTTTCGATATTAGATAACGCTTCAATCATGCCATCGGTCATTAATAAAGCCATCAAATTTTGAATGTTTTCTAAGTGTTGTTCTTCGTTTTTAGCAGCCAGTGTGAAAAATAGTTTTCCTTGTTTTTCTGGATTTCCTTCTTCAAAAGACACCATCTCACTGAATTTAGCGAAGCCAATACCTGTACCTAAAACACCGGGTCCAGTAGCCAATGCATGTGGCATTACAACTCCTGGAACTATCACAATATACGCCCCATTGACTTCGACGTTTTTGATGATTTCATTTATATAAGCGTCAGTGATAATTTCTTTTTCCTTTAAATTTTCACTGGCAATACGTAGTGCTTCACGCCAATCTTGCGGTGTCTCATCATAAATACGTACCAAATCATTATCATGAAAATATTTAAGCATCGTCATTTTATTGCTCCTTTAGAGGAATGATGGGAATGGCACATCATTGTCCGTTGAAAAGACATCTGAAAATCCTCGATCATAATGGTATTGGAGTTCATCCTTATCTTGTGGAAATGTATAGCTCCCGCCAACCTTCCATACAAATGGATGGAACTGATAATTAAGCGTGTCCTTCTTCATTTGCCAAAGTTTTACAATTTCTTGTGGATCAGCATCAAAGTTAGACCAAATATCATAGTGAACTGGAATAACCACCTTTGCCTTTAGATCTTCTGCTGAACGAAGTACATCAATTGACGTAACCTTATCAGTAATTCCTCTTGGGTTTTCGCCATAATTAATAATTTCAACATCTATATCATTTTCATTACCATGCTTAGCAAACATATTAGACATATGGGAATCAGCCGCATGATACAAATTACCGCCAGATGTTTTAAGTAAGTAGTTCACTGCAATTTCGTCCATATCCTGTGGTAAAGCACCTTTAATTTTCACATCTGGCTCTACCGTTAATAAAGCTGTGCGATCGAAGGCTTCTAAAGCTTTAATCGTTACCGATTTTACCGTGACCTCATCCCCTGGATGAACTACAACAGTACGATCAGCTGGCACACCCCAACTTTCCCAGATATCAACGACTGCCTGAGGCCCAATAAACTTTGTTTCGGAGCTACTATTTTGTAGCACAGCTGCTGCTGTATTAATATCTAAGTGATCTGAGTGGATATGTGTTACTAGGAGTGCATCTACGTTTTTTATAGCATATGGGTCAATAACAAATGGTTGCAAACGTAGATTGGGTTGCATTTTTTGAACACCACTCATTCGCATCATCTGGTGCCCTTTTTTCATTAAACCGGACCCATGCGATTGTTTTCCAGTACCGTTCCACAAATCTACTAAGATGTTGGTATTTTCGTGTGTTTTAAGCCAAACACCATTATTGGCCAGCCACCACATTCGGAAATTATTTTCCGGTACTTGTGATGCTTCAATTTCTTCGTTTAACCAAGTTCCCCACTCTGGAAATGTATTCTCAATCCAGTTTTCACGTGTTGCTTCTTGAACATTCTTTGCTTTTACCATAGTATTTAAACCCTTTCTATAAATAACTAAACTTTAAATGTATGCGCTTACATAATTTGCTACAACTCTATTATTAAACATGATAAAATAAAAAAACAGTCCCATTCCGCCACAAAAAGAGCGCTCTAATGAGACTGTTTACCTTCTCTTCCACATTGTAAAATAAACATAAACTAGGGATGATATTATTTGTTCACATATAGGAGAGGAACGATTAAAAATGCAAGTGTCAAACATGAATTATGCGAAATTTATTAATTATATAGCCACACAAGAACTATTACCGAACGTACAGACCATGGCAAATCGTTTGAACTTGTCTAGCCGTAAAATTTATTATCTACTTCAGGCAGCGAATTCCGATTTACGTTCATCAAACCAACCTTTTCTTGTTCCAAGCACAAAAATTTCAGATTCTCAAATTTCTGTATTAAAAAATAAGCTATCACACGCGCCATCCGATGAATACCTTACTTCGTATGAACGGCAGCAGATCATGGATATTTGTATTGCCCTCCCCTTAAAAAAATGGACTCTATCTGCATTTCAATCTTTATTTGATGTATCCAGAAATACCGTATTACGCGATATCGCAGATTTAAAAAAGAGAAAAAAATTTCGTCCTGAATTTTCTAAGAAAAATGGTTTTGAGTTTAAGGAACCTCGCTATGATTTATTAGTCCATGCATATAACAGTCTGATGCTACTGCAAAGTCACAGAAACCCGCTTAACTACTTTATTCACTCACTAGGTGGAGAACCCTCTCACTCCAAATTTTTACTAGTCAGTGAAAAATTGAAAAATATGTACAAAGATTCTTTGGAAAAAAGTATCTCTATTTCTAATGCATTGACACTCACTATTTTTTCTGTTGTTTCTTCAATGTATAGTAGCCATCATCCTATTACTGAAGAAATGCTGTTCAATGATTCTGATATTACATCATTTACAAATCGGCGAGAACATAATATCATTCAAGACTATGCTCTTGTAGCAGAAACTAATTTTTCGATTCACATACCAACTTCTGTGAAACTATTTTTAACACTACAACTTCTTAGTGTTACCAAAGAGCAGGATGATCACTTTAGCTCACACTCGTTTCAAGACCTCTTGATTCTAAGTGAGCACATTGTTGATGCTTTTATGACTATTTCTCACATCACCAGTAAAAATACTGAAAGAAAAATACTGATCCGAGAAATACAGACTCAACTCAAACCGTTTTGGTACGCTGTTCGTTATCAGAATATTACTGTCTACGAATATTTATATCACGAACCACTTTTTGAAAAGTATGTTGTAGAATCCCTAAATCAATTAACTGATAGCGCTTTATATAACCATTTATTTCCTTACGGTTTGCTTCCGGATCAAATCAGTGTTCTAGCCATGATATTCTACAATTTCAGCCTATCTCAGCAAAAAGAGACCAAACTGAACATATTGATGGTTACATCCCTGCCAATATACAGCCAGAACTTATTTAAAACTGTCATTGAAAAAAACAGTACTGTCCCATGCGCACTGACTATTCATGCGCTAAATAGTTTTGATAATTCATCAAACAATGTCAATCAATTTGATTTAATTATTACTGAATCTACCGAAATCAGTACCAAACAACCAACATTTCTAATCGACAGTGAATTGAAAGAAAGTGAGTTCGATCGTCTTAAGACTGTTATATCACAAATCAATCCTATGGAGAAAATAACAAATGACAAATAAAATAAAAATGATTGCCCTAGATATGGACAATACGCTGCTTATGCCAAATAAAACCTTATCCGAAAGGAACATAAAAGTTCTACAAAGTCTACACACTATGGGAAAAAGCATAGTGCTGACCACTGGTCGCCCATTCCCCAACGTGCAGCCTTTCCTTTCACAACTGCAATTGAATCAAAATAATGATTACGCCATTCTATTTAACGGAGCAATTATCAAAAACATATATACAAATCAAAATCTAATCAATCATGTCTTTACTCTTTCAGACGTTGATGAAGTGTTTAACTTAATACATAATATTCGTTTGCCAATTGACCTTGTTACGCAAGACAACGTATATTCTATTAAAGATTTTGGAAAATCTGGGTATGTTGAATTAGTAGGGAAACTTATTCCTTATTCAGAAAAACTTTTATCTGAATTAACTCCAGATTTGATGTTTAATAAGTTTGTCGTCTGCGCCACGGACGCAGAGTTAAATTATTTAGAAAACGTTCTCCAACACACGCCCATACTAACTAAAAATATAAATTTTGTCAGGTCAAGAAGAAATTTATTAGAGTTTGTTCCAAATAAGGTTAATAAGGGCGCTGCATTATCCAAACTACTCAAACAGTTGTCATTGACTCCAGATAATTTAATGGCCTTTGGTGATGAAGCAAATGATTACTCTATGTTGAGCTTAGCCAGAGTTTCAGTAGCTATGGATAATGCCATCCCATCGATTAAAAAAGTATCAACAAACATTACTAAGAGCAATGCAGAAGACGGCGTAGCTGAATTTTTGGAAAGTTATTTTTCATTGTAGTAGTTATAAAATTAATCAATTTTCTCTCTCAATCGAAATTCTTGACAAAACCATACGATTTTCCTAGGATAATATCTATGTTGATTAAATCATATGTATCTTATGATTCAGATATTTCTCAGAAAGTGGTGAAACCGTCATGCCTTTATTTATTCTTGGATTAGTCATTGGTTTTGGCTTGCCTATACAAACCGCAGTTAATTCCAAACTTCGCAGTGTGCTTGGTTCTGCATTTAATTCTTCGTTAGTTTCATTTGGTGTTGGAACACTTTTTCTAATAGCTGTAACACTAGTAACTACTCATTCTCTCACGATTAGTGGTTCCTTTTTTTCAACTGAACCTTGGTGGATTTGGATTGGTGGTGCGCTAGGTGTCATCTATTTAACCGGTAATATTGTTTTATTCCCAAAATTAGGTAGTGTCCAAACTGTCATTATGCCAATTCTTGGTCAAATTGTCATGAGTATGCTCATTGATAATTTTGGTTGGTTTTACTCTAAGCAACATGATTTTACTTGGTTTAGAGGAGTGGGCGCCCTACTAGTTTTAGCCGGCGTCTTTCTTTCTGTTTCATTAACACAACTAGTCTTAAAGCAAAAAAACAGTCCAAAAGAAGCAACTTCACAAAATAATGAGTCAAACTACATAAGATTACCTTGGCAATTTCTGGGATTTGTAACCGGTATGCTTAGCGCTCTCCAAACAGCTATTAACGGTCATTTAGGTAAAGTAATTAACTCCTCACTTAAGGCAGCTCTTATTTCATTCTTAGTCGGGTTCGTAACACTGCTTATTATTGTCTTAATAAATCACTATGCTCATAAAGCAAAACAAGCTATCCAACTTTCACAACAACCTTGGTGGATTTGGGTCGGCGGTATCATTGGGGCTCTATTTGTCTTAGGAAATGTTTATCTAGTGCCTTTACTAGGTACTGGATTGGTAGTTGTCATTGTCTTAGTTGGCCAAATTGCTGGCAGTTTATTCGTAGACCAATTTGGGTGGTTTGGAGCTAAGAAAAATCCCATTTCAGTCATTCAACTTCTGGGTTTATTTTTCATGGTTGGTGGCGTTGTGTTAATTAAATTCTTTTAAAAAGTAAATACAATTATTCACCAACTTAAAATAAAAAATATAAAAACGTAAAACACCTATAAGTGTCTTACGTTTTTTATTAAGTGTCGACAAAATACATTCTGACATTGTCTATTGTAAAGTTCAAAGTCCCGTATTCATCCACTGTTTAAAATGATTAACCGTACTTTGTGGTACATATCGCAAATGAATAATATGATGCCCATTGCCATCCCTTACAATGACATCAAGGTGTAGTGCTTTTTTTCTAAAAACTGTTATGAACCCGCTTTCTCGCACCCCTTGAATTTTATCACGACGAATATAATAACCTTCCTTGCTAAAACCATTGCTTCGCTGTATATACACTAATTCTTGATTAAAACCAAGCTTTTGATCGGTAATCGTCAGTGTGTTCTTCAGAATTAGTATAGCTGTTATCACTATCATGATGATGAAGAATAGCAACATATATGATCTTTGCAATATACTTGGAAAATAAAACATGACAACAGAAATTACCAAAGTCATTATAAAAATGTTGCGCAAAACACTGAAACGGACCTGATACCAAGCCGCCTTATCAATATTACTCACTTGCCAATGATCTACATCAAAATCAATAGACGTTAAGACCTTTTTTAAAGTGGTCATGATTTTATCTATTGACGCCACAGGAATCAGAACCGTTTGGGCATCTTTTTCATCCTGACTCGCCGAAAGCAACACATTAACACTCACTAATCTTACCAAACGCCTTAACATTGTTTGACGAAGTTGTATCGTTTGTATTCTATTAAGTTTTAGTTGCATCGTTTTATGCGCTAAAAACCCACGTGAGATATCTAAATGATTGTTCTGATGTTCAATTTTAAAATTAAAATACCGATTAAATATTCTGAAAAAACCAATAAATATACCAACAATCACGGTTAAGACAAAAAGAATACAAAGTCCTGTCACAGATTGATGATTAAAGAAATCTTCAAAACTCAATTTTAAATTCTTTGGTAACATCTCATCAACTTGAGACCAAATCGTGAATAATACGACAACGCCACCCAACCCACCCAAGGATGTCAACGCATAGACGATCAATTCCTTTATGGTCACCTGATATTGAAGCTTCGTTGTTTCAATTGTCTCAAATTCTTTCTGAATACTATTTTGAGCAACCCGACGTTTTTGTTCAATTAGGTTAGCTTGTTTTATAGTTAATGCATCAAAAATCACATCTGGTTTTCCTTGACCTGACGTATCAATTTGCATGCGCACAACATGAAAAGGTTGATAGTAAAAAGGTATCGTACGCGTTATCGTTTGAATTCGTTCAAATGGAATGTGCAGCTGATTTTTATTGAAAATACCTTTTTTTACAGTTAATTCGTGTTCATCAAACTCAAAGATAAAGAAAAACCACTGTACCCAAGCGCTTAGCAACAGAAGTAATAAGGTAACAATCACAATGATAGGAAAATATGTGAATCGGCTCTCATTCATATTGAATAGCCCCAAAAGAGCCGGCCATATAATCAATTTTATATTAGTTAACAAATTTATAAAAACAGCAAATAGACTTTGGTGTTGTTTAATCATCGGAAGCTACCTCACGTGCATGTAAAGCAGCTATTACCAATTGACCTCGCATTTTTTTTGCGGTCAATTCCTCAATTTCTCTAATCTTAAAACCATGTGCAGCAGTTTTGATTGACAAGTCCATTAATTTGAACTGGCGTAAAATAGGTCCTTGTGTTGTATCAACATTTTGAATACGATTTAAGGGAATAGTTTCTACTTTTCTAAATACAAATCCTCGATAAATATAAACCGCATGGTCATCTATGTAGTAACGCCTAAAATGGTAAAAATAATTAATCAATGCCATATGAATAAGCGGTATCGACACAACCATTAACATGAAGACTAAAGCAATATTTGTATAAATATCCCTCTTCGATTGTAAAAAAAGGATATAGACAGTGGCTAGTCCTATAAATGTAAACAAAGACCAAATGACATCATGGATCAACCAAACGAATTTGGCTGTTTTGGGTAATTGCACGGCATCTTCTGGTATCATATTCTTCCCTCGATCACTCTAAAATTATAATATTTAGTTTATCAAAGCAATTTACCGAATGCAAAAAGTGACATAAATAGCTGATAGATTTTAAAGATTAAAATATAATTAACAGACTTAACTATTCATATTTATGCAAGAATTCTTTTAAAAGTTGAATTGTTGATGTGTAATATGTCACGCCATAATCAAACGCCACCTTTTGCACATCCGTCATGCCATTACCTTGCCACTCATCAAGTTGCGATTTCAAATCATTGAGTTGCAACTGTTTACGGTTTATTTCTTCTGTTAGAAATTCTTTTACTTTTTCGGATTCCAAATGATTGCTAAAATATAAACGCATTAAAAAATCAGATTTTAATACTTCAGGAGAAGTTGGTTTGAGGAGTTCTTCTGAAAAAGCTTTTGTTCCTTTTGGCGTTATAGAATATACATTTTTATTTGGTTTATCAGTTTGTGTTATTTGCTCTTTAGCAACCAAACCATCTTTTTCTAATTTCTTTAGTGTTGGATAAATCATACCAAATGTGCCATCAAAGAAATGATTGATTCGTGTTTGTATCACTTCGTTGATTTCATATCCCGTACGTGGTCCGTCTTGCAAAATACCTAGGACAATTTCTTTCCCTTTCATGGTCATAGCTTTTTCCTCCGAGTAGTTGCTCTTTATTATTATACACATTTGTTACACCACTAAGGAATTTTGCATTTTTAAAATATGTCGTTGCTCCTGCACTACTAAATATTCATTTTTTACTTTTCAAAAAAAATCCAATAATAGCCGATAATAATAGAAACGGTAATGATGCCAAATAGAGATTTTCAAAGGATTTTCTCAACTCTATATTAGTATTATTTTCAATGTTTTGTATACTATGTTTCAAAATAATTGGCACATCATTGATATTAGCTTTAACAAATTTTGTTGTATTCGTGTTTGTATTAATTTTATTGATTACATTTTCTTGCTCTTTATCAGGCAAGTGTAGTTTCATAATTTGATGATGTGCATAAGTTTTCGACGCTGTTTTTGCTACTGACAAATTACTATACAGGCCCGTTACAAATATTGCTACTGCAAGCATTGATCCTACTTGTCTCAAGACACCTGTCACACTTTGCGAGGCAGCAAGAAGTTTTCCTTCTAAACTTCCAGCAGCTATTATTAGAATTGGTCCTGTGATAATACCATATCCCATGCCGATAGCAAATCCTGCCAAAATTGTTTGCATCTGACTCATTAAAGCACCAAATGCGAGCCACATATAGCCACTAGCCATGACAATAAAGCCAATCAAAATTAACCATTTAGCATTAACGCGTGCTTGTGCAAAACCCGATATAGGTGAAAAAATAAGAATTGCTAGGGAAATTGGGGAAATTAAAAGCGATGAATGAAATGAATCAAATCCTGCAATATTAGTGAAGTAACTAGGTAAAATTACCGTTGTTGCTACTAGAAAAAGATTACTGAAAATAATAACTCCGGAGGATACTGAAAAGTTACGGTCGGAAAATAATTGTAATGGCACCATTGGGTTTTTACTACGATGTTCAATCCATACAAATAATGAAAAACTAACAGCACTAGTTAGAAAACATAAAACAGTAGCAAAAGATGTCCATGTCCAAACCCTGCCCTGCATCATTCCTAATGATACTGTGGCAAGAGTAACCATGATTAATATCGCACCCAAAATATCCATGGATTGTTTATGTTGCACTTCGTTACGCATATTTAAATTAGTTATACCGATTAAAATCATAATAATCGTAAGTGGCACATTAATCCAAAAAATCCATCGCCAACCCATAAACTGCGTAACTATGCCACCAATTGTTGGTCCCAAAGCTGCTGCTAGCCCTTGCGTAATACCCAATATGGCAATCATTCCAGTCCGTTTTTCAACGTTGACTAGCCCAATACCCAAAGTCATGGATAGTGGGAATACAATCGAGGCTCCCACACTTTGAATGGCACGACCAACTAACAACATACTTAGTTCAGAAGAAAGAGCCGATAGTGTTGAACCAATACCGAATAGGAAAACACCAATTAAAAAACATTTGTGAACCCCCAACATCTCAGAAATCCTTGTTAAGGGTATTGTGAGTGATGCAAATAAAATTAAATACACATTTAATGCCCACGACAACGAATCCAATCCAACATCTAGATGTTCGCCAATATTTGGTAAACTCACGTTCAAAATGGTAGTGTCCAACATACAAATAAAAATCCCAAGTATAAACAGTATCGTTAAAATCGTTCTTCTCATCATATAACCTCTGATCATTTTTATATTAACAATGTTAATATATACTTTGTTAATATAAATGTCAATAAATTATTGGTAATGTGAAGGCTTTGCATAATACTTACCAAAAAACACACTAGTGAATAATCACTAGTGTGTTTTTCATAAAGATATCTGACTATTGCCACATATTTTATTTCTCAAGATATCCTTGTATCTTATTCATGTAATTCTTAACATTTAATACTTCCTCATTAGTTAAATGACTGAATAATTGAACTATTTGTCTATCTGTCTAGGCATTAATTTGATTCAATGCTATTATTCCATCTTTAGTAATAGTAAGTGTATTTTTTCTATTGTCACTTACAGATTTCTTTTTTCAAAAAACCATTCTTTGTAAATTTTTCTTGTATTTCAAATAAAACACGAGCCTCTGTTATGGAGTACTCAGTATTAGTGGTTTTACCGTCCAACGTACCTATAACTATTGCATAGAAACGATTAAACTGTCTGATTTCATTTATAATTTCTTATCCATGGTATCCACAATTAAAAATGTGGACATAGTCAGCATTTTATTGTCTATATTTATTAGATATCATCTATAGGAGAATTATTATCATGATTATTAGACCTATTAAAAAATCCTTAAAATCATTGTACTTTTCTATTGAAGGCATTGCACCTTTTGATAAAAAACAAAAAATATGCGAGCTCCAAAAATTATACTTGGCCCCAGAAGAACAAGGGTTAGGTATCTCAAAACAACTAATGGAGACCGCACTTTCTTTTGCTAAAACATACTATGACACTTGTTGTCTAAAAACCAATCATACTTTCAAAACTGCTGGTATTTAAAAGATTTAAATTAGATATACATAAAGTTTTTTGATATGTTTTTACTAATTAACTCTCCAAACTAATCTCATATGTTTTCTCAACAAAGTCTTTAATAACCGTCACTAATTCAACTACCGAGGGAGATACTACTTTACTTTTACCAGTTACCAATACGATTTGTCTCGTATAAGACTGATGGAATGGATAAATCTCCACATCCCCTTGAATTTTTTTTAACGCTAATTTTGGCAAAATACCAAACCCAATTCCTGCCTCCACCATTGAAATAATAGACTGGTCATCAATAGAAAAGTTGATTGAATTAATTGTAACGTTGTAATCATCTAAAACTGACTTTGTATCACGGTCATAATCTATCTTTTGTAATACAAATTTTTGATTAATAATATCTTGCTGCGTGATACTTTTCTTGTTTTTAGGCACAAAACCTGCTGGTGTAACACAATGTATTGGATCCTCAATTAACGGAATAGTTGTTAAATTGTCTGTGACTGGTAATGTGGTAAAACCAACATCAATTTCTCCCGCCTTAACTTTTTTACTAATGTCCTCAAAACTGCCTTGAACAATTGATACTTCAATATCAGGATACTGTTTAGAAAACGAACTAATAATTTTCGGCAACCAATTAATACAGACACTACTAAATGCACCAATTTTGATTGATCCTAAACGTAACCCATTAATATTTTTGCTCATTTGCAATAAATCTGTTTCATCATCTAATATTTGTTGAATAAACGGTAATACCAACTCACCATCATGAGTTAACGTCATGCCCGAACGGCTACGTATTAGTAGCGGAAATCCTAATTGTTCTTCAAGCTGATTAATGGAGTGACTTACTGCACTCGGTGTGACATTAAGTACTTGAGACGCTTGATAAAAGGACTGATAACGAACAACTGTTGCAAAAACCTGATAAGAAAATGTTGACACAATAACTCCTTAGAATACTTTTTTTCATGTAAAACTGAAAAAGATTAATTTTATTTATTATACAAGATAATTTACTATAGAACATAGTGACTTGGAGGAAAAATGTAATGAGTCAACAACAGAAATTATCACGTACCCTATCTGGACGTCATATTAATATGATTGCCCTTGGAGGGACAATTGGAACTGGGCTTTTCTTAGGGGCTGGTGATTCGATCCAAAAAGCTGGGCCCACTATTCTATTAGTTTATATCATAACTGGCTTTTTCGTATTCTTGATGATGCGTGCCCTTGGAGAACTATTATTAACTGATCATAGTCAGACTGTTTTTATTGGATTTATCAAAAAATATCTAGGTGAGCACACTGGTTTTGTCATGGGTTGGACCTACTGGTTGGGTTGGGTTATTATTGCAATGGCTGAATTGACAGCAATTGGTAAGTATATGCAATTCTGGTTTCCGAAAACACCTGCCTGGTTGTGGGAGCTATTGTTCCTAGGGATTCTTTACAGCATGAACATTATCGCTGTTAAGGCATTCGGAGAAACAGAGTTTTGGTTTGCCTTAATTAAGATTGTTGCTATTGTGGCCATGATTTTAATTGGCGTTGTCATGGTTGTTTTTCACATACGTAGTGAAGCTGGTGTTACGAAATTGTCAACTTTATGGCAGCACGGTTTAATTGCAAATCATAGAAATAATTTATTAGCAGCTTTTCAAATGGCATTTTTTGCGTTCTTAGGTGTCGAATTTGTTGGTATTACAGCTGCTGAAACAAAAAATCCATTACAAACTATTCCAAAATCAATTAACTCTATTATTATTCGGATTCTTATTTTTTATATTGGTGCTTTATTGGCTATCATGACAATCCAACCTTGGACAAACTATAGTGCCAACACTTCACCTTTTGTGCAAGTTTTTTCTGGTATTGGTATTCCTGCAGCGGCTGGTATCATCAATTTTGTTATTCTGACCGCGGCTGCTTCGTCACTGAATAGTGCGCTGTTTACAACTGGCCGCATGATTTTTTCTTTGTCACCTAAGAATAGCTTTTTTAATAAACTAAATAAACACTATATTCCAATGCGAGGCATCACACTATCAGCGGTTTTAGTCGCTTCTGTTATTGGATTAAACTATATTTTCCCAGAAGATGCATTTGGAATAGTTACTTCAACTGCTTCAGCTACCTTCATTGTTATTTACATCTCGTTACTTTTAACACATATTAAATATCGAAAATCAGAACAGTTTGCTAATGGTGAAAAATTGTTCTTAATGCCTGGTGCCCCCTACTCAAATTATTTAACTATTTTGTTTATGGCTACTGTTTTCTTGATCTTATTGTTTTCACCCAACACAATGATAACAACAATATTAGCAGTCGTCTGGTTTATCGTTCTCTTTACGATTAGTCTGTATAAAATCAAAAAATAACACTAAAAAAAGGAAGATATATCTTCCTTTTTTAATCACTTCAGTTGTTTCAACCCAATACCAGTTAGCGCAGAAGCAATTGACATCACAGGCGACAACAATGCAAACAGCGTGAATGGTGCGAAAGCTAATACCGATACACCTAGTGTTTGCGCTGCAAAGGCACCAGCGACACCCCACGGTACTAAGTAATTTGTTACTGTACCACTATCTTCAATTGTTCTTCCCAACGCCAGCCCAGATAAGTTCACACGTGTAAAGCTATCTTTAAATAACTGCCCAGGTAAAATAGTCGCTAGATATTGTTCCCCAACCAAAAAGTTGGCGCCAATACCTGTTAATAGCGTTGCTAAAACTACTGATCCTTGGGATTGAAAATGTCCTACAACAGGTGCCATTACAGCTTTCAATATACCCAAACCATCTAATAGACCACCAAGCGCTAAGGCTAACATAATCATCATTACGGTATCCATCATTGAAGACATACCGCCACGATTCAGTAAAAGAATTAAGGTAGGATTGTTACTTGTCGTCTTGAAACCATGAACTAATAAGTCAGAAAAATCAGATACACTGTGTTGTGCTAAAAAAGCCACACTGGAAACCAAAATGTTAATCATTAAGGCCGCAATAGCTGGGATTTTAAACCAAGCGGTGACTACCAGCACAGAGAGTGGCACAATAGCCCACCATGTTGGTTGCAATAATGGTAATAATGAAGCAATTTTTTGTGTTGTTCCCGCACCCGAACGGTGGCCGAGACCAAGCATAATTGTCACAAGAAATGTTATCCCGAAAGCAGGTAATGTTGTCCACATTAAATTTTTGATATGCGCAAATAAATCCGTCTCTGAAATGGCACTTGCTAGGTTAGTTGAATCAGACAAGGGAGAACTTTTGTCCCCAAAAATAGCGCCAGAAAGGATAGTTCCAGCGACCAACGCTGGATTTAAGCCCATTAACGTTCCTACACCCATTAACGCTACACCCACAGTTGATAACGTTGTAAACGCACTACCAATTAACGTTCCTACTATGGCGGAAGTTAACAAAGCAGTTGGTAAAAAGAACTGGGGATTTAGCATTTTAAATCCAACCCAAACCATCGTAGGGATTACACCGGTAGCAAGCCAAAGTGCTATCAGGGCGCCTATTAGTAAAAATAAAAACAACGGTGCTATACCTGAAGTGATTCCCTTAATCAAAGCTGCTTGACTTTCTTGCCAACTCACACCTCGTAACCGAGCGACTAGGACAATCATACTAATCACTAGCAAAATCGGCACACTCGGCGATAGTCCAAAGCCAATAACAGCAGTAGCTAAAATAATAATTACAACAATCAACAATGTCGTCGATAACTTGGTAGTTAGTTTGTTTTCCATGTTTATCTCCCGCGAATAAGAACTATATTTCTGCAATAAAAAACGTCCCTGCTGTTATAAAACAGAAGGGACGAATCGACATTTACAGAAATCCGTGGTACCACCCAGCTTACGCGTCAAAAACGCATCACTTTAACATTTGATAACATGGTGTTGCCACGCTTAAATATTAATAGCTGTATTTCAGATAACGACACCTGCGCAGTTTTCACCAACCACTGCTTCTCTTCACCCCGAATGTCAATCTTACTTAGTATTTATGCTATTCACAGAAATTTCATTCTACTATGAAAATCTTTTTCTGTCAACTTAATCTCATATGTTACAAAATTTTCTCAAATCCATGTACAAAAATGCTTATTTATTAATAAGTTCAAGACCATATTCTGCTAACAATTTTTTGTCAGAAACACTATTTAATGAAATTCCTTTCGCTCTAAAGGAATCTAACAAAGTGGTTGTAATTTTTTTACTGTCCAATAGATCTTCGTGTTTTGTGTTGGTAAACTTGTACAGGGCATCAGTATCAACTATTCTGAAGACATGCTCTTTGCTTTCATAAATCACCGTTATATATTGTTGTAGCCACTCACTTTTATTCTTAATCATAATTGAAGCCCACCTTTCTTAACCACATTGTACACCTAGCAAAGAAACTTTATCTAGAAAAGACATGTGTCTGCTTAAATGAGTTCAATATAATTAACCAAGTTTCTTATTGTGACTAATTTAACTTTATTAGTACAGTCGAGTCTATTAGCTTAGCTTCTTTTCTAACCCTTCCATTGGTGCTAATGCGTTTTGGTAGTCGCTTTGCGTTTCGATGTCATCAGTAAAATGCATGACAGAATAAAAGGACTCTCTTAAATAAACTTGCATGACAGATGGAATAGCCAATTCTGCCATATCGGACGGACTAATCAAAGTACGAATACTTTCCAAATCGTTTCTTTCAATCTTTTGAACCCATTGCGGCTCTCTAATGAATTCTCGACCAATAGCTACTAAATCTGCACCATCAGACATGACAGCATTAACATCATCTGGTGTTTCCACTGATCCTATACCAATAAGCGGTACTATATTCTTCGTATGTTGAGAAAACTGATAAATTAACGTTTCCTTGTTCGCCTTATTGTTTAGAGATGTTCGTTTATAACTGCCCATAGATAGATGGATATAGTCTACTTTGTGCTTAATCTGATCAACGAAGAAAAGAGAATCTTCTAATCGAATACCGGGCTCCTCAATTTCTTCTGGGGAGATTCGATAACCGACTATGAATGGTTTTTTTGAATATTTTTTTACCGTTTTATTAACAGTTTCAATCACAGCTAATGGGAACTTTAGGCGCTTTCCTCTAGAACCACCCCACTCATCACTTCTTTGATTGGAATTTTCAGAATAAAATTGTTGCAACAAATAAGTGTTGGCGCCGTGTAGCTCGACGCCATCAAAACCTGCTTCAATCGCTCGCCTAGTTGCTTCGCCAAATTCAGTAATAATCTGGTGAACTTCTGAATCGTTTAATGCCCGTGGAGTCTCAGAATCAGCTGGATAACTAGCAGCAATCGCACTAGCACTAACAGGGCGTTCCCCACGAAGGATAGCACTATTGGCTTTTCGACCTGCATGAAATATTTGCAAAATTGCTTTGGTACCGTCTTTATGAATAACCTTAGCTAATTTAGTTAATCCTGGTAGCATTGCGTCATGAGCAACTGATAATTCGCCTTCAAACCCTTTACCATTATCACTAACATTAGCAACACCAGTGATGATAATCCCCGGGCCGCCAGCACGAGCTGCATAATAATTAAGTTCATCGGTGGTTATCATGCCATTATAAAAACTAGTCATTGTTGTCATAGGTGACATCACAATATGATTTTTAATTACTAAGCCGCTATCAAATTTAAAACGAGACAAAAACTTTCGTTTTTCCATTGTATTATCCTTTCAGTCAATTGTTTCTTATTCCTGTACATGTAGTATACTGTTTACAGATATTGAAACAAGTACGCACTAATATGTACCATAGGAACTAAAAGGTACTCGTAGAATATATAAGGAGTCACGTAATTACTGATGGAAAAAATATATCATATCGGTGTAGAAGCAACTTTAGACGTGATTGGTGGCAAATGGAAACCAATCATATTATGTCATCTAGGCAATGGTCCTATTCGTACTGGCGAGCTCCGCCGTCGAATACCTAATATCGCCCAGAAAACGTTGACACAACAGCTACGCGAATTAGAAGAAGATGAAATTATTATACGCAAAGTCTATAATCAAGTGCCACCAAAAGTAGAATATTACCTATCTGAGGAAGGTAAGACTTTGCGAGAAGTATTAATAGCAATGTCTATTTGGGGTGAAAAACGAGTCAGAAAATTGCAAAGTAATATGCAACCAGTCAATTTATTGAATAATAATCACAATGGCTATTTGAAATTCGATGATTAATATTAAACCTTTCTCGCTAATTATCTGGCATGTGATTAAAACTATTATCATCAAATTCATTTATATAGTCAATATTTTATGCTCCACTTATTTTATATTTACCAATAACATTGTCAGTGGCCATTTTGATTCAAAAAACTAATATAACAAATTTAAAGCATTATAAACCTGCTGAAATACGGTTCAACCGTTCAATGTCGCTGTTAGACAAATCGAAATTCAAAGCCTCTACGTTATCTTGTGCCTGTTGTATTTTAGATGCTCCTGGGATCGCTAAAACTGTATCCCCTTGAGCATTAATTAACCAGTTTAAAGAAATCTGAGAAATTGTCATACCATAGTTTAGTGATAACCTCTTTAGTTCTTGATAAAGTGGTTCAGTCCTTTGCAAGGTTTTAGTAGTCAGATTCGACTGTAGCTTTCTAAAACGACTCACCTTTGATAAAGATTCAGGTTGTTCATGAAAGCGCCCTGTTAATAATCCTTGTTGCAAAGGCGAGTAAGCAATTATTGTTATCCCTAATTCTTTAGCAGCCTCTAGTGTGCCATTTTTCTCAGGACTACGGTGTAGTAAATTATATTTAACTTGATTGGAAGCAAGTGTCATCCCATACTCTTGCAGTAAATGATGGGCTTTGACCATTTGTTTAGCAGAAAAGTTGCTCACCCCAATCTGTTTCACTTTGTGTTGTTCTGCAAGCGACACCATGGCTTCAATCTGCTTTCTTAAAGATGACCGAGATGTCGGTTGATGAATTTGATATAAATCAATGGTCGGTACTTGTAGGTATTCTAAACGGTCATCAATCGTTTTAGTGATTGATGACGCCGAACGAGCCAAAGGAAACCATTTACTCGCGATGAAAGGATTGGTTGCTAAGGCTTCTTCTCTTTGCAAGCGCTGCGTTACTTCCCCAATAAATGTTTCAGAGGTTCCATTGCCATAAATTTCAGCTGTGTCTATCCAATTCATCCCATTCTGTAAGGAATGCTTGATAATTTCATAAACTGTCTCCGTCTCGGTATTTCCCCACACTGAGGTTCCGCTGCTATTTTTTGTACTATATTGCCAGGTACCTAGTCCCAGTGGAGATAAATACAGGTCAGTCCGTCCTAATTGTCTACTTTTATTCATGGTTATTTTATTTCCTTTTTTATTTTCAATCGTACGATGTTTGTGTAGTATGCTATTATAGATAAAAATACTTTTACTATAGGATGAAGAAAATGAATGATGCTGATTTATTAAGATATCTTATCAATGCTGTCCAAAAAGAAGGACAGAAAAAATATGCTGAGTTCTTAGCTCCTCTTGGTATAACACCTAATCAAAGTGAGGTGTTACAAGTTTTGTCAAAAAAAGAACCTCTATCATTAAAAGAATTAGGTAATCTACTAATTTGTGAAAGTAAGAGTCCTAGTCGATTAGTGCAACGATTGGTGCAAAATGGTTTCATCTATAAAAGTAAAGCCATTGATGATAATCGAAAATCAGTCCTACATTTGACCTCTAAGGGCCGTGAGTTAATACCTAGTATCAAGGAGAAAGAAAACCTATTTAATGCATATAATCTCTCCTCTCTATCTGACACGATTGATATTAAAACCTTTATTTCTGTTTTGAGATACCAAATAACTGGTACAGAGAGTGAACAAAAAATTGAAAAAAGAATGAAAATAGATTCATCATTAACTTGATGAATCTATTTTACTTTTCCAATTCGTCCATTAACATACTAGGATAACGACTACCATGTGTATTAGATTCATCAAATGTTTTATCTAAAATATGAATTATTTTATCATCAAGATCAATATGACTTGATGCAATATTTTCGTTAATATGCTGAATTGACTTACTTCCTGGGATAGCTATTAAGTTACTGTTCTTTTGCAATAACCATGCCAAGGCTAGTTGTGAAGATGTCATTCCTAACTTTTGTGATAAATTACGAATTACTTTAAATACTTCCTGATTAGCAGTGAGATTGTCACCCTGAAACCTAGGCAAATATTGGCGTACGTCTTCTTTCGACGCATCCAAACTAAAGTCATCTGCAAAAAATCCTCTGCCCAATGGACTGTATGCTACAAATCCAATTTCATTTGCTTGTAAATAAGGCATTATTTCTTTCTCAACACCACGACTCCACAATGAATATTCGCTTTGAACCGCCGTTATAGGATGTGTTTGATGAGCTCTTTTAATCGTTGACAAAGAGGCTTCTGATATCCCAATGTATTTAACTTTACCCTCTTCAACTAGTCGAGACATTTCACCAATGCTTTCTTCAATTGGTACATCTGGGTCTACTCGATGCAGGTAGTACAAATCAATATACTCTCTATCTAAACGAATCAAAGACTTTTCAACTTCAGATCTAATATAATCAGGACGACCGTTGACTCTCTTTTGGTTCAATTGCATTTCTTGAATGCCCACTTTTGTGGCCACTGTCACTTGCTTGTCCACGCCTTTAAGTGCTTTTCCTAATAATTTTTCATTATGTCCGTTACCATAAACATTTGCAGTATCAAACAATGAAATGCCATTAACGACCGCCTGCCTAATTGACGCAATTGATTCCTTGTCATCAGCGCGACCGTACGTGCTACTCATACCCATGCACCCCAACCCGACTGATGAAACTTTTAACCCTTGCGACCCTAAATTTCTTTGTAGCATTTTCTTTTCCTTTTTTTGTAATAATTTGATAAATACATGATACATCATCTATTGTTTATAAACAACATATAATTAATAAAATTTATAGTTTTATATAAATAAAATGACTAGTCATTTTTAACTACAAAAAATGTCGACTATATTCATAATATATAAAAAGAGTGCAAAGTACCTGCACTCATAAAAACAGTTTATTAGACACCTATCTACCAACCACAACAAAAAACAGCCTGCTCTCAGGTGACAAACATAAGACCCATACATCTTATGCGTCACCATCGACCCTAATTACCAGCCACATGTACGTTTTCACACGTCCATCACTTTCCAACTAGAGTACTGAGCAAACTGTCCTGGATTGAAGAAAATCCGCTTAAGCTATCATTCGTATAGCTTACACAACTTGAATTGTTTTAGGACTCTCTCCTAATCTATACTTAAATTATAACATGGTTTTTGCTTGTCTGCAAGCGCTTACACGAAAAATATTTGTCTGTTCGGTATAATTAAAAAGAGCAACATTTTTACAAAGGAGAAAAAGTAATGAAAAAAATAGATGCCTTTTTGATCATCGCAAAGGAATTGAATAAGGTAGCAATTACTCCTGTCCTGATGGGTTCTGTTGGTCTAGAATATTTAACAAAAATAGATTGGCAAGCTAATGATATAGACATTCATGTACCCGGAAATCCTAACGGTTGGGATGCACCAGACCGTCTAAGAATCTACCAATGGGACTTGATTCTAAACATCATGCTTGGTTTGGGTTTTCAACTAACGAATTTGCATGAACATGAATTCCAAAAAGGGGATTTATCAGTGGCATTTGGTAGTATAGATTGTTTACCACAATTCGCAAATGTTGATTTACAGGATTTAGTTGAAAATAACCTCGGCAGTATTAAATTTCTGACGCCCACTTTACAACAATTTATGAATATTTATACAGCATCTTCAATGGACAGTTACCGCCAACAACAGGGCAACCAAAAAGATTTATCCAAAATTGTCTTTCTTAAGAAACAACTTTCACTGAAAAAGGAGAATAACAAATAGTTTATTTGTTATTCTCCACTGTTTTTTTAGTTCGTTTCGCCATTGTGATCGCTAACAACGCTGTGATAATTAACATGATTATAAATACTGATAAAAAAAGAATTTTCATCCAACCTCGATCCATCATCATACCCGAATAAATGGGACCAATGACTCGACCTGAGCTGATCATCATTGAAACAAAACCTTGTGCCTGTCCAGCTACTTCTTTGGGGGTGATTTGCGCAACCCATGCTGGAACCTGCGGACTTTGTAACATTTCTCCAATCGTTAGTAATTCAAACACTAGCACAATTTGCCAAAACTCTTTTACAAATATTAAAAAGAAAAAGCTAGAAGCAAAAATAATACTACCTAAAATAACTGAAACTTGATATGGTCGCTGATTTGCCCAATTAGAAACAAACTTCTGAAGCAAAATAATAGTTACGCCGTTAATCATCCATAAGTCTGCATAATTACGCGTTGGCATACCTAAACTTTTCATGTGCGGTGCCATCACGGTTTCCCACAGCATGTAGGATAAATACGTAATGAACAGCAATGCCCCAATGGCAACTAAAACTGGCGTCAAGCGAAAACGTTGATTTGGTGCACCGACACTGCTCACTTTTTCTGTTCCTTCATGCGTCGTAACGCCCGTTGCTTCAGTATTCGTGCGAACTACCGGAACATTAAATTTGGTTGCAATAATTAACATTAATGTAAAATATAATGCTGCCGAAATCATCATCAACAGGTTAAAACCGTAATCAAATAAATATCCTACTGCTAAGGTCCCCAAAACCACCCCAATATTCAACACAATGTACATATTATTGAATACGATGCGCGTTTTTTCACCAGGAATTGTTGTGGCAAAAGAGTTAACTAACGTTTGTTCCGCGCCCATACCAAAATTAGCTAGCCAAATAAAAAAGGCAAATACGGGCCACCCATTCCAAATAATTAGACTGGAAACAGCAATTAAGATGATAAAACTCGTAATTACCATCGCTTCATATGGCCGCCAATTATCAAATAGTTTGCCACCAACAAATGAGCCAACCATACTAATAAGTGATCCCACCATTAAAACTAGTCCCGCCATCGTAAAACTTTGGTGCAAAACACCGGTCATATAAAGTGTCGTGACTGGCCAAATCATTGAATTTCCAGTGTTAGATAATAAAGTACCAAAAAGTAGCCACTTTTCATCAAGTGGCCGCGGCTTATCAGTTAAGTCAATTTGCATAAATCCTCCGAATAATAGAATAATTGTAACACGAAACCTATTCATATAACGGAAAATTAAGTGCTTAATTTATCATCATTTGCGCATATCCCGTTTGTTTTTTATTAATCGAAGGATGACATATATAATACCCATTAAAATTAGACCCTCGAACGCCACACCAATACCTAAAGTGAAAGTTAGAATTAAAAATAAAATAATAATCAAGTAAAACATTTAGCACCATCCCGTTGTAAAATTATATTGTGAATATATAGTTTATTTAACCTACTTAAACCATATTTTTAGTATAAACTAGTCATTTAATCAATTTTCGACTTGTTCAACGCTTAATATGTTTGTGAATCCCGTACTTTTCCAGACCTTTTTGCGTTATAATGGAGAGTGAATTTAATTATAATATAAGGGGAACATCATGGTTTCAGAAATCAAAACGTTGGTAACTTTCTTTGGCGGAACTGGTGATTTAGCAAAGCGTAAGCTTTACCCATCAGTTTTCAACCTCTACAAAAAAGGATACTTACAAGAACACTTTGCCATTGTTGGGACAGCACGTCAACAATTAAGTGATGACGAGTTTAAGCAATTGGTTCGTGATTCAATTAAAGACTTTACTGAAGATCAAGCACAAGCTGAAGCGTTTATTGCGCATTTTTCTTACCGTGCGCACGATGTCACAGATGCCGCTTCTTATGGTATCTTGAAGTCAGCGATCGAAGAAGCAGCAACCAAATTTGACATTGATGGCAATCGTATTTTCTATATGTCAGTTGCCCCTCGTTTCTTCGGTACAATCGCTAAATATTTGAAATCAGAAGGTTTGCTAGCTGAAACTGGCTACAATCGTTTGATGATTGAAAAGCCTTTTGGTACATCATACGCCACCGCAGAAGAATTGCAAAGTGATTTGGAAAATGCATTTGATGATGACCAACTGTTCCGTATTGACCACTATCTTGGAAAAGAAATGGTACAAAATATTGCAGCATTACGTTTTGGTAACCCAATCTTTGATGCCGCTTGGAATAAGGACTATATCAAAAACGTACAAGTAACTTTGGCTGAAGTTCTAGGTGTTGAAGAGCGTGCTGGTTACTACGATACCACTGGCGCCCTTTTGGATATGATTCAAAACCACACAATGCAAATTGTTGGTTGGTTAGCAATGGAAAAACCTGAATCATTCAATGATAAGGATATCCGTGCAGCTAAAAACGCCGCCTTCAATGCACTAAAGATTTATAACGAAGAAGAAGTGAATAAGTACTTCGTTCGTGCACAATATGGTGCTGGTGATACAGCTGATTACAAACCATATTTGGAAGAAGCAGATGTCCCTGCTGACTCAAAGAACAACACATTCATTGCTGGTGAATTGCAGTTCGATTTGCCACGTTGGGAAGGTGTTCCTTTCTATGTTCGTTCAGGTAAGCGTTTGGCTGCCAAGCAAACACGTGTTGATATTGTATTTAAGGCTGGCACATTCAACTTTGGTTCAGAACAAGAAGCACAAGAATCAGTACTCTCAATCATCATTGATCCAAAGGGTGCTATTGAATTGAGGCTTAACGCTAAGTCAGTTGAAGATGCCTTCAACACCCGCACAATCAACTTGGATTGGGCAGTATCTGATGAAGACAAGAAGAACACACCAGAACCATACGAACGTATGATTCACGATACAATGAATGGTGACGGATCAAACTTTGCTGATTGGAACGGTGTATCAATTGCTTGGAAGTTTGTTGACGCAATTACTGCCGTTTACGATGCAGATAAAGCACCATTGGAGACATATAAGTCAGGTTCAATGGGTCCTGAAGCATCAGACAAGCTATTAGCTGAAAATGGCGATGCTTGGGTATTTAAAGGATAAGCACATATAAAAAGACCATCAAACAAATCTTTGTTTGACGGTCTTTTTATATTGTCTGATTTAAGATGCGTTTGGTTTCACGGAAAACGGCTGACAAATTGGTGTATTGATCAGCATGCAATACAACCGTGATATAATGCTTCCCTTTATATGTAAATAATCCCACATAAGAAACGCCTGATTTAACAGAGATACCAAGTTTAGCACCGGTGACCGTATATTTCGTATTTTTAAAATAATTTTTCATTAAAACATAATTACTATCTTGTGTAATGCCATCAAATTGATTTTGTGATTGATGAACAATTCTCTTTATTCGTGGTGTTTTTTCTAAAATATTATCAGTCATAAGCGCAACATCAACAGCAGACATCTTATTTTCTGCATTATCAGGCGCCTTAACGCCATCATCCATTGCTTCATCATTACGGATTCCTGCTGCATTATACCATTGCGCTGATGCAAGTCCCCAAGACTGACTAGTCTTAGTCATTAATTTAACAAACTTTGTTTGTGAACCACTAACCTGATCACCTAAGGCAATAGCCGCGTCATTAGCTGATAACTGTAAGGCAGCACGCAATAATTCATCTGCTGAATAGGATTGATTACTATCCAAATTCACACTTGCCAGATTAGATTCTTCTCCGATTTTCATCGTGTTTGACGACGGCCGCACTTGCGTGCCTAAAGGTAACTTTTTTAGTACCAAATAGCCCGTCATTAATTTACTAATTGACGCAATCGCTAAAGATTTATGAGCGTTTTTTTCGGACAAAATTTTATCTGTATCCGCATTCATCACCACCGCTGCTTTCGCCGTTGTTGTGATTTTTTTAATTGATTTCTTTTTTTCACTTGCTTGGATTTGTTGTTGCCCATTCACAGGAAATACTATACTCAATGTCACAATACAAATTGCTGCCAGTAGTCCGCTTTTCTTCATGACTATAATTGTACTCAAAAATAACCTGTTGACAATAGCTTCGCTTACATTATATAATTAACTGGTTAATTAACCAGTAAACTAAAGAGGTGTTTATGGAAAAAACAGATAAGATTATTCAAGAGCTTAACTCTTTTGTTCAAGAATACGCTACTAATTCTGAACTCGTAGCGGCAACTGCTGGACAAAAGATCAATTCAACACAAGCCCACTTACTGATGTTGCTTAAAATTCTGCAATCGCAGACTAACACAGAATTAGCTGCTGCAATGAATCTATCAAAGCCTGCTATCACCAAAGCTATTAAAAACCTGATGCGCTATCATTATGTCACAGCGGTGGTAGATGATTCTGATAAACGGAGCACTCACTATTTACTGACTGAAGACGGCGAAAAATTGGCACAACTCCACGAGCAGGCCCACGCCACGATGCACGATGATATTCATACCATCATGGCTGATTTCACACAGGAACAACAACAAACCATCACCCAGTTTTTAACAAAACTCAATAAAATAGGAAATAACTCATGAAAAAAATAATTATAGCACTCTCTGCCATTGTCGTCATCGTCATTGGTGTTGCCTTATTCAGAGGTAACTCCTCGTCGTCATCCAATCAAAAAATAACTATTGTTGCTTCAACAGACTTCTACGCCGAAATCGCCAAAACAGTAGTTGGCGAACATGGTACAGCAACTGCTATTATCAAGGACGCGAATGTTTCTCCCGAAGATTATGAGCCAACAACCACGGTTGCTAAAAAGGTTAGTGGTGCTGATATCGTTCTTGCTAATGGTCTAGGATATGACGCATGGTTAAATAAGCTTGCCAAAACTTCTAAAAATACAAAACTTATTCGCGTCGGCGAAGATGTTTTAAATAAAAAAACAGGTGTCAACCCGCACTTGTGGAATGATCCTGAAACGATGAGTAAAACAGCAAATTACCTAGCAACTGAGCTTGGTAAGAAAGACCCTAAAAACCGCGATTATTACAAAAAGAACGCCAAAAAGTACGTCGCTAGCCTGAAACCTGTGAATGATTTAATCACAAAAATATCCAAAAAGGCTGATGGCCAAACCGTTGCCCAAACTGAACCTGTTTTTGAGTATATGCTAGATGCCTTAGGATACAAAATAATGGATACAGATTTCTCTGAAGCAATTGAGGAAGGTAATGATCCTTCACCCGCAACATTAGCTGCACTTAAATCAGCAATTACAAACCATAAAATTGCCTTCTTCGTTAATAATACTCAGACATCAAGTTCAACTGTCTCTAACTTAATCGATTTAGCAAAGAAAAATGACATCCCCGTTGTTAATGTAACTGAAACCATTCCAAACGGTGAAAACTATGTTAGTTGGAAGCTAAAAGAACTGAAAGCAATCGAAAAAGTTACGCAATAAAAACCTCTCTGAAAAAAATTAAAAAGATCAGCTATCCAAATCATAAAGATAGCTGATCTTTTTAGCATTAATTTGCCTACCAATGAAATACTTTATATCTAACCCTATTTTGTCGCATAGTGTGCCGCCGCGGCACCCAAATTAAAACGAGAAATTCTAACTTTTTTGAAGCCCGACTTTAGCAGCAATTGCCCAAGCGTCATATAGTCCATAAAATGTTCTGTTGTTTCATCAAGATATTTGTATTCCTGATATTTTCCTTTAGCAAAAACACGCCCAAATAATGGCATGACATGACCGAAATATAACTGCCAAAATGGTTTAACAAGGGGGCTATCAGGTTGCGATGTTTCTAAAATGACAAGCTGTCCGCCTGGCTTTAAAATACGATACATTTCTTTGATTCCTTGTTTTGGATCAGGTAAATTACGTAATCCAAAACCAATGGTCACAATATCAAAGCTGTTATCAGGAAATTCTAAATCCATCACATCTCCTTGCTCAAGTGTGATTTTTTCCGAATAGTCACTTATATCAACCTTTGTTTGCCCGACCGCAAGCATGGATTCACTGAAGTCTAAGCCAATGATCTCAGAATCAGAGTCACTGTTTTCTGCCAATGCAATTGCCCAATCAGCAGTGCCGGTAGCTAAATCAATGATTTTCGCTTTTCTTGGAAAGACCATTTTATCCATAACTTTTTGGCGCCATTTTTTATGTGCCCCTAGACTGATAATGTTATTCATCTTGTCATATTCTGGTGCAATTGTATTGAATAAAGATTTCACATCTGTATTTTTTGGAGATAATGTCATATCAATTCCTTTAATCTTTCAAGTTCAGCTAGGAAAGGTTTACGTTGTGTTTTTCCACTAGCAGTAGTGTGCCAGCTTTGAGCCAGATAAAATCGTTTTGGTATTTTATAATGCGCAATACGCTCTCGACCGAATTGAATTAAAGCATCTTTTTTCAATTCTTCACCCAAAACGATAGCTATTGGCACTGAACCCCACTTTTGATCCGACACCCCGACGACGACTATTTTATTTAATCCTGGGTATTCCGCGTAAATATCTTCAACTTCATTGGGAAAAATATTCTCACCACCTGAATTTATCATATCACCTTCACGCCCTTGGACAAACAAATATCCTTCAGCATCCAAATAACCATAATCTTCAGTATTAAACCAACCATCTATCATATGTTCAGCTAGTTTATCTGGTTGATTGAGATATCCTGTCGTTAGCGTTGGTGATTGAATCCAAATATTCCCTTGCTGGGACACTTTTCCAGCATGATCAGCAATTTTTAAACGAACTGGAAATAATGGTTTCCCCACAGAACCCACTTTTTGAACCGCATCTTTTGCATCAAGCGCCACAATTTGCGAGGCAGTCTCTGTCATGCCATACGATTGAATGACAGGAATTTGGTGGATCTGTGCCTGTTTCAATGTTGCAAGGTCTGTTGGTCCACCGCCAAGAAGCATTGACCGAAAATGATTATTATAATGAGCACCTTTTGGTAGGTCAGCAACTAACTGTTTTAACATCACTGGAACGACTGATATAGCAGTAATCGATTGTTTAATCAACAGTTCATTAACCTGATGGGCATCAAATTTAGATTGTAAGACCACGCGCATACCATAAATTAATCCACGCATAATGATCGAAAATCCACTAATGTGGAAGATAGGTACAACAGCTAACCAACTATCATCAGATGTTAATCCTAAATTCAAAGCACTCCCCATCGCAGAATAGAAATGGTTTTGATATGTTTGCATAACACCCTTGGCTTTACTCGTTGTACCCGAAGTATACATGATACTTGTCACAAAGTCTTCAGGAAAAGTTTCAATTGGTGTTATCTTTTGCTGTGTGGACAAATCACTGAACTTAATTTGCTTATCAATACTTAGCTCACTCATGTAATCATCATCTGTTAAAACAGTTGTCACACCCGCATCTGCAAGCTGATAATTAATTTCTGCTACTGATAAACGCCAGTTTATAAAAACGATGGTCTTGCCAAGTTGCTGCAAAGCCATAATCACCAAGTATCCCGTGAGCGTATTATTCATTATCAATGCCACGCGAGAATTATCTTGGGTAACTGTCGCAATTTTTTTGGCCATATTGTGTGCTTGGTCAGCCACTTCTTGAAATGTTAATTGTTTATTTTTATACTGTACGGCGATCCGATTCGGCGTAAGCCGTGCACGTTTTGTAAGCCAGTTTTCCATTTTTATATCATACCGCAGAATTTCTTTGAAAACAAAAATGTTGCTGTGTCAAAAATATTAGTTTTATGACTAAAATTACTCAACCTGGGCTTCAATTCCTAATTCTGAGACTGCGTTGAGATAGTCATCGTCAGAGATTTCATCTGTCGTACGCAATAGATGGAAAGTCCCGCCCATATTTTTAGTCACGAGATGCGCATCGTTAACCCCATTGCGCTTATAAAAATCATATCGTTTCACACGTTGCATTTCATTATCTGCCTGTTGACCTGTAATTTCTGATTCTAATATTACCCCATTTGGGTACTGCTCTTTTAATGCAGCAATTGTTTTACTCCCAATCCCTCTTCCACGAATATTCGCATCAACTGCAAAATAGAGTACAAATACTTTTTGTGCTGATATTTCAACCAATAACAAAATACCAACTGGTTGTTCATCAACAACTAAAGCCATCTTAACGGGTTCTTTTGTCTTAGCCAGCTGAGCTAGCTGCATAAAATCAAGGCGTTCATATTCTGGAAATGATTGCATATAAATGTCTTGCCAATAAGCTTTATCTTCTTCGGTTACGTTAACAATTTTTATCATTAGAATGATCTCCATGTACATAGTAGCGATTGTTCTCATTTTATCATAATTCAAAGAAAGATAGGTCTACGCTATTTAAAATAAAAAACGCACCAAGCGTATCAACTTAAAGTAACACTTTTTTGATTTGCCTTAGCGTATTTTTTATGATGATGGTTCAAATTATTTGTTCTTTATCAGCTAATTTAAACACGTGCCAAATAGTAATCGCAACGACCCATGCGATAACAAACAATGCGACCAGTATGACGCCCATCTGGTTAAAATCTAGCGAAGCCGCCCATCGTGTCAATGCGTTGTTCCAATTAAACATAACGCTAAATGACTGAACAAAATCAATAAATCCAATAAATCCGGCTGCCATTATAGAAATCCCTGTAATTGTTAAATTGTAATACACTTTACGATAAGGTGATGAAAATACCCAACGATACGTCGTACTCATAAAAAAACCATCAATGGTATCCATCAAACACATACCAGCAGTAAATAATAACGGAAAAGCTAATGTTGCATACCAGGGAACTCCCGCATTTGCAGCTGTGGCAGATGTTGCTAATACCGCAATCTGAGTAGCAGTATCAAAACCTAATCCGAAAAGAAATCCAACAATTGCTACTTGCCAGTTATGCTTAATCATTCCTAATAGTTTCAAAAATAAACGATAAATCTTAGATGAATTGATTTGGTCATCTGTACCTGCTCTGGTATGATGATTACGCATAGCGACAAACTTCACCCAGATATCATGCAAGATAACACTATTCACGATGGCCAACATCATCAACATGGTAGCTGCAATAAGTGTTCATAAGGCGCCTCCTATTTGCTCAAAAATAGGCATAGAATGTTTTGCCCATTCTACAAACAGAACGGTTACCAATGCCATCAACACCACAACCATTGAATGTCCAAATGAAAAACTAAAACCAACGCCGCGTGTATTTTTACCATCATTAAGCATCTTGCGTGTCATGTTGTCAATTGCTGCAATATGATCCACATCAAAAGCATGCCGCAATCCCATTGTGAAGGAAAGATAGGCCATCGCTATCATTTCAGGATATTGTGTAGCACTTGTCATTAACAACAGCATTCCCGATACCAAAAAAAGAATAATTATTGCCCCATAGCGTATCGCATCGGACTGAATAGTTGCTTGTTTTTTTATATTTAACATCATAAATTTTTCTCCCTTTTTGCTGTAGAAATAAGATTATCACAGCACCTGTTATCGCGTAAATATGCTGAACAAATTGTGTCCCTAATGAACTAAACATGTCCTTTCATACTACATTCGATTATTTTTAGCACGATGCTCATTCGAATTCGCGCTACTACCTCTTTAAGTTGAAAAGGACAAAAAAACACCCCAACCTTTAACAGTTGGGGTGTTATTACTCACTTGTCCCAACTATCTACTAATCAATGTCACATTGGTTTAGTAGATAGTCACTCAAAGAACCTACTAAACATCAACTGAGAAGTAGGTAGAGGAGAGAATGGTTCATTTTTTTAATTGTTTTGTTCATAATTTTTCCTCTTTTTCATATAATTTATATTTTTTAATATGAAACTAATTATATTATTAAAATCTAATTATGTCAAACGTTTTATTATCTTATTTTAATAATAGAATCAATGTTACTAAGCAACTAACGAGCAAATATATTAACTACTGCTTAATTGTCACGTCCCCGCTGTCTGTTGATATGACGTACGCCCCAGTTGTTCCTTTATGTGTGTAACTTGTTTGATCATCATCATGACTATTGAAAGCAGAAATATCCCCGTCAAGCGTTTTAGCAGTCACACTACTTTTCCCAATCATTGCCGATATATCGCCATCTTGTGCTGTAATGGTAAGCTGACCAGATAGTTGGTTATTCATTAAAGCGACATCCCCATATGATGTGTTTATTTTACCCGTATTAATATGATTATGATGCATGCTCAAGTCACCATTTTCAAGTTGAATGTTCATTCCATCGCTAATTCGTGTATTTTGTATAGTTAAATCACCATTATCACTTTTAATTGTAGCTGTCGATGTAGTCACGTCATTTAAATCAGTATCTTCAATATCATCGAACGTTAAGTCATGTTGAACTATTATGTTTTTTAATCTTGTATCTGCAACATGTTGAATTGCTATTTTATCCGCTTTGACATCAGACAGGCTAACATCACTGCTATTCTGTCCGTCAATTTGAATATCAGACAAACTTTGTGATTGCGGTACTGTAATCACAATACTCTCTTGATATCCGTGGTTACCGTAATTCCAAGAAAAGCCAGTAATATTAAATTCGATGTTAATATTACCTTGAGATATACTGTTAGCCTGTTTATCAGTAATTTTCAAATGACTTTGCTGATAGCTCAACTCGGGTAGTTTTTGATACGTCATTACTTTAACGGTGGTTTTCTTAACATCCCCTGTGATAATACGTACAGGTAAAGATGTTGACACGTCAATATTTTTCACCTCGCTATAAGTATATGAATGTTGTACCGTTCTTTCTTTTTGTGTTTTACGGTCAATAACTTTAGGGCCATTATTCCAAGAAATAGAACTGGATCCGCCACCAAAACCAAATCCAATTAAAGCTAGCACAGCACCAATAACTATCAAACTCAATCCAATTTTAACACTTCGTTTCATGTTATTTGTCCTCCCGATGCATGTGCTTTTTATCAGTAAAGCGACGATAAATTGCCTTGCTTAATTGTGCTGTTTTATCAATTAGCCACCTCAAGAGACCAATACCAGCTGGTATTACTGTCAACATTATGCCCAATATGAGCAAACCACAACCAATATAATACAGCCCCGTCCAGATTGATTGCAGCAAAACGCCAACTCCGATAATGACTAATAAAATACTTGTCAGGCTCAGTGCAATGACAACTGCAATAAAAGCCGCTAGGACTGCAAAACAGACAACAGCAAGCGTGACCAAGACAATGAATACAGGTAATGCTAACGGTGACGCCAGTAATGCTAATCCAATCCACCAAATCAGCTTAATATTTGACCGTGAATTTTTACTAGTTGTGTCATCTGTTGATTTTTCATCTGCCTTAATTGAATAGTCAGCTAAAATTTTTCGTGAGAGTTGTTTTGGCGTGCCTAACTCACTAATGCATTGCTCATATGTGACTAAATCAGCATCCATCACGTACTCTCGATAGAAATTCATCGCTTCCTCTTTATCTGAATGGTGCAACTGATGTAGTAGTTGCTCTAACTCAGCTAAATAATTCTCCATCTGCTTATCTCTCCTTCAATAATGTGTCAACGTTTGCTTGGAACATTACCCAATCTTGGCGTATGCTAGCCAATCTGTCACGACCCTGTGTTGTAATCTGGTAATAACGTCGATTTCTGCCTTGATAAGGTTGATCATACGTTGTAACAAATTGATTATTTTTTAATCTCCGTAGTACAGGGTATAACGTCGATTCCGAAACAGAAATCGTACCCTGCACTCTTTGCGTTAATGCATAACCGTAATAATCTTCTTTATCTAATATCGCTAAAACGCAACCGTCTAATAATTCTGAACTCATTTGAATTGCCATACTTATTTTCTCCAATACTATACGACATATAATATATGTTCAAAAATATTATATGGATCTTTAATTGTTTTGTCAACAAAAAAATATCTCAACAAATGTCATCGTTGAGATATTTTTCGTTGCCTAATCATCTTTTAATAGCTCGCAATCAATAAAATAGATAGCGTAACGCTCGTTTGGCTTTTAACTGTTTTATGCAATTTTTTAGTAATAAAATCCGTGACGATAGTCCCATGACGAGAAAATATCACTCATAATTTTCATGATTTTGTCGACATCTAATCCTTTACGAATAACGATTGGCGCTGGTTGGATACCAACAGCACCATTTTGTTCTGGAATGAGCTTACCTGTCTCATCAACCATAGATACCATCACCCCTTGTTCGTAACGTGTATCTAATGTCTTGTCGGGTTGAATTGATGCCACGTAATCATCGGCCTCAATAATTAAGTCAGCAGCATTTTCAATTTGGTCACCAATACCAGCTACCAAACCACGATTCCCCTTACCAGAAGGATTAGCTGAACTTGCAAATGAGAACTTACCGTACTTTTCCCACATTTCTTTGGCAATATTTTCACTTGGTGTACCAAACTCGATAACAAAACAACTAGTTTCACGTTTATCCATCATCAAATTTTTGGTCCCGTCATTTGGTATCTTGCTCTTTGCTTCTTCTTTCCATGGCAAGATACAACCCAACAAAATGTCCTCATCCCAATGTTGTTGATACATTTGTTCGATTTCAGGTGTCATTTGTGCTAATTCTTTAACTTGTTCTACTGAACCACATAGTACGACACCTGGTTTATTACGCTTACGATTCTTAGCAGCAAATTTTCGTTCCAACCCTTGATCATCTGAAGTCATGATAATGTAACCCACTTTTGTTGGACTAACGATCATCCCCCCATCTTCTTTCAAGATGTCAATGGCTTCACCTTGAACGCCACCATTCCAATGAATCTTTGCTGTTGTTGCTTCTGTCATGATAAAATACCATCCTTTTAATATATTGCTTTTTGTTTTGTTTCTGGCCCATAAACTGCGACCACAATAGCTGCAATTAGCGCCACTGCTGCGATAAAATAGAAAATCAAGTTCGCACTAAATTGTGTAATTGCCCACGCTGCAAAATATGGTGTTAAAACCGTCAATATTTTAGCAACGCCATTAGCATAACCTGTTCCACGGAATCTAAAGTAAGTGGGGAACAACTCTGACATATAAACCCCGACAACCGAAGCCATCAAAATATACATCATAGTTACGACCAAAAATCCTACCGTTAAAATTCCAACCGTTGTATGTTGCTGCGAATAAATCATCCCAAACACTGCAGTCATTACAAAGGCAGAAACAATGACCTTTTTACGACCTATCACGTCAACCAATAATGCGCCTATCAGTGCGCCTATTGGAGCCCCAGCCATCATAACTGCGGAGAATGTTAGTGAATGAACCACTTCGATTCCTTGTTTGATCAATAATGTTGGCATCCACGATGTAAATGTATACTGTGTTAAATTAACTGCACTGACAGCAACCGTTGCAACCAACAGCCCAATGCCAATCCTAGTCTTCACTGGTTGTCGTTTTACACTAGAATCATTTGTGCTGTACGAACCATTCACTTCCAATTTCTCAATGATCTTTTCAGCTTTATCATATTCACCACGTGCAATTAACCATCGCGGTGATTCGGGAAAATGACGGCGAACCACCCATAAAATCAATGCTAACACACCAACAATAACAAACATTGCACGCCATGTATAACGAGGAATAATGCTTGCTGCCAAAAGTAAGGTCAATGGTGCAGCCAAATTAGCAATCACAGAAGTTACGCCACTCCACCGACCACGATTTTTAATTGGGGCAAATTCATTAATTAAAGCGTAACCTGTCACAATTTCTGCGCCTAACCCAATTGCGGCGAAAAAACGTAGTCCGACTAACATCCAAATATTAGTTGCAAATGCCGCACATAGGGTTAGTACACCAAATATCAACAAATTAGTCGAATACGCTTTTCTTCTGCCCAGAAAATCACCGATAAATCCAGCAAAAATGGACCCGAAGAAAAGACCTAAAAATCCAGAGGAAAGAAACACAGAACCTTGCGCAAGTGTGGCAAAATGTGTGCTAACTATTGCACTATTTACTGCACTAGCAAGATAAACGTCCGCCCCATCTAAAATCATACCAGCTGCAATCATCGCAAAGACACGGTAAAATGTCGCTGTTTCTTTGGTCGTGTCCATCCGTTGTTGCAAATTCATTGCCTGTTCCATGTACTGCCTCCTAACCAAAATTTGGTCGTTGCTTTTCGAATGCAGCGATCAATTTTTCATATTTCATCGTGTTATCAATATCATCTTCACCATTGATAAACTTTTCTTTCCATTGTGAGTTGATATCAAAGTGGAAAGTATAGTTTTTATAAGTCACAGTTTGTTCGGGTAAATCAATTTGAATATTTTCATCTGCTTGAATACCTCGTAATATTTTCCGATTTTCTTCGGGCAACACAATCGGTAACAAACCATTCTTAGTTGAATTCATGTAAAAAATGTCTGAAAATCCGCCGCCAATCACTGCCCTGAATCCATAATCCGTTAACGCCCATACTGCGTGTTCTCGTGATGAGCCCGATCCAAAATCATTTCCTGTAATTAAAATTGAAGCCCCTTGATGTGCTGGTTTGTTCAATTCAAACGCCTCATTCAACGAACCGTCGGCATTGTAGCGCCAATCAAAGAATAAATCTTTACCAAAGCCGGTCTTTAAAATGTTTTTCAAAAATTGTTTAGGCAAGATAATATCAGTATTAATGTTGTCATTTGGAATAACAACCGCTCTACCTGTTTCTCTTACAAAAGCTTCCATATTATTCCCCTATACAAATTCATCTGTCGTAATATCAACGAAGTGACCAGCAATCCCTGCTGCAGCAACCATAGCTGGAGAAGCCAAATGCGTTCTCGATCCTGCACCTTGGCGTCCAATGAAATTTCTATTTGATGTTGAAGCAACATGTTTCCCTGCTGGAATTTTATCGGGATTCATCGCCAAGCATGCCGAACATCCTGGTTCACGCCATTCACAACCAGCTTCTTCAAATATTTGAGCAATACCCGATTTAATCGCACGATTTCTTATCGCACGACTGCCAGGCACCACCCAGGCAGTGACATTAGGCGCCAAGTGATGCCCCTTCATCATATTCGCAGCAATTTCAAGATCTTCATAACGACTATTCGTGCATGATCCGATGAAAATGTAATCTAAATTAATGTCAACTGGCTTCATATTGGGATGCAAGCCAATATATTCATAGGCATTGGCATCATTATCATCTTTGATTGCTGGCAAAGACTGATCAACAGGTGTGGCCATGCCTGGATTTGTTCCCCATGTCACCATCGGTTTCAAATTTGATACATCAAAGGTCAACGTCTCATCAAAATCACTTTCATCATCTGTGTAGAATTGTGACCAATAGTTTTTAGCGGATTCAAAATCTTTTGGTGCTTGTTCACGACCTTCAATGTAGTCAAATGTCGTTTGATCTGGTTGCACCATACCAGTTCTTGAACCAGCTTCAATCGACATATTACACATCGTCATACGAGCCTCCATTGAAAGGTTCTCAACAGTTTCTCCGTAAAATTCGATCGCATAACCGACTCCAAACGACACCCCATATTTAGCAATGATGCCCATGATAATATCTTTGGCGTATGTATTTTTAGGCAGTTTTCCAGTAACCTTAATCCCCATGGTTTTTGGTTTAACTTGCCAAATCGTTTGGGTCGCTAGCACATGCTCAACTTCGGAAGTGCCAATGCCAAAGGCGATTGCTCCAAACGCACCATGTGTTGCTGTGTGGGAATCACCACAGACGATTACTTTGGCAGGCTGTGTCAGACCCCGTTCAGGCCCCACAACATGCACAATTCCTTGCTTGTCATCACCAATTGATGCTAATGGGATGTCAAATTCCTTCGTGTTTTTGACCAATGTATCCATCTGCAATCGAGACATTTGATCTTGCACATTAAATATATCTTTCGTTGGCACATTATGATCCATTGTCGCAAAGGTTAAATCCGGTCGCCTAACGCGGCGATTTGTACTTCTCAACCCATCAAAAGGTTGTGGTGATGTCACCTCATGAACTAAGTGTAAATCCACGTAAATCAGTTGAGCTTCACCGACTTCCCCAGTAATGACGTGTTTTTCCCAAATTTTGTCAAATAGTGTTTTGCTCATTTTATATCCGCCGATTCATACTTTTTTATGTAATCAACCATTTTTTTCGTGACCTCATCGGTCGTCATCGTGCCACCCATGTCTGGTGTCACATAGTGATTTTCAATAATGTAATCTACTGCTGCAGTAATTTTGTCTGCAATCTTTTTTTCGTCAAAGCTTTCCGTTAACATCATAGCTACCGTATTCACCATAGAAATGGGATTAGCTATGCCTTGTCCAGCAATGTCAGGTGCTGAGCCATGAATTGGCTCATACAAATTAGGGCCGCTTTCACCAACTGACATAGAAGGTATTTGTCCAATTGAGCCTGTAATTTGTGCTGCCTCATCACTTAAAATGTCCCCAAACAAATTAGGTATAATCACAACATCAAATGTTGTGGGCTTGGCCATAATAGCCATTGTCATCGCGTCAACATAGTAATAGTCGATTGTCACATCCGGATAACTTTTGCCAACTTCATTAGCAATCTTTCGCCAAAACTTTGATGTAGCCAATACATTTGACTTATCAACAATGGTGACATGCTTGTTCCGTTTTTGCGCCATTTTAAAGCCTTGGTGCATAATACGAGTTACTTCTTCTTCACTGTAATACATCGTATCAATCGCTTGATGTGCTTCGAGCTTACGTGGCTTTCCAAAATAAGCACCAGAGGTCAGCTCACGAACGATTACAAAATCCGTATTTTCAACATACTCTGGCTTCAGTGGTGAGCGGTCAATTTGTGCTGCCGTCACTTTTGTTGGCCGGATATTAGCAAATAAGTTAAGTTTTGATCTAATTTCTAATAGCCCTTGTTCTGGACGTCGTGGCGCATTATCCCATTTCGGCCCACCAATTGCACTAAGTAGCACCGCATCAGCTTGTTTTGAAACATCAATAGTTGACTGTGGTAGAGGGTCACCAGCTCGATCAATACCATCACCACCAAATGGTGCATCTATAAGTTCATAAGCAAATGTTGTATCCTTTGTCGCAGCGTCCAATACTGCTAATCCTGCTGTCATGATTTCCGGACCGATATAATCGCCTTTTAAAACTACTATTTTTTTAACTGATGTCATATTATTGATAACTCACCATTTCTTTTTCTTCAACGACTTGCATAATAACCTTTAATTGATCATCTGTAATCAAATCAGACTCTTCGGCAACTGATTTAAAGATTGGGAAAATTGATTTCATATCACCACGAGTCACCTCATAACCTAGGCTATTTAGTTTTGACATTACCGCATGCGATCCTGACAATTTTCCCAGAGGTAGGGATGCCGTCGCACCAACCATTTCTGGCTTCAAAATTTCATAAGTTTCTGGATTTTTTAAGTAACCATCCTGATGAATCCCAGATTCATGAGCAAAGGCATTGCGTCCCATAATGGGTTTATTACCCGCAACTGGCATGCGGGTTGCGCGTGCGACAATGTCAGAAATGGCTTTTGACTGAGCTAAGACAATATCTGTTTCTGCATTAAACTTTTCATGACGCACATGAATAGCTGCTGCTGCTTCAATCATATCAACGTTTCCGGCACGTTCACCAATCCCGTTGATTGTACCTTGAATTTCCGTCGCACCATGCTCAATGCCTGCCAAAGCATTAGCCGTTGCCATACCCAAATCATTATGTGTATGTGTTGACCAACCAACTGTGTCAAAACCAACAATATTTTGACGCAAGTTTTCAAAAACTTCACCGTATTCTTCTGGCGTATCATAACCAACTGTGTCTGGTATGTTAATCATTGTTGCTCCAGCGTCAATAGCTGTTTGCACGCTGGCTACCAAAAAATCAGGTTCAGTTCGTGTCGCATCTTCAGGTGAGAATACAATATCTTGCATATGTTGCTTAGTAAAAGTAACGTCTGCTTTGATTTTGTCCAAAATTTCTGCTTTGGTCATGTGTAATTTAAACTCACGATGAATTGGTGAAGTTGCAATGAACACATGAATCATTGGATGTTTTGCATCCTTGGTTGCCTCAATAACCGCATTAATATCATTTCTGACCATTCGTGCCAAACCGACAACTTTTGCGTTATCCACAACTTCTGCAATTCTTTTCACTTCTTCAAAGTCTTTCTGAGAAGCCGCAGGAAATCCCGCTTCAATTGCTGCAACGCCATAATCATCCAATCCTTTTGCTATTTCAATCTTTTCTTCAATTGAAAAGTTAACCCCAATTGTTTGTTCACCATCACGCATTGTTGTGTCATAAAAAGTTACTTTGCTTGCCATAATTTTCTCCTTAAATTAAAATCCCGGACCAGTCAATTTGACTAGTCCGGGATCATGCACTCACATCCTTTTATTCACTAGCCATTAGATAAGTACCTAACAACCAGCTCAAAAGCTCAACTTGCTAGGGTAGTCTAAGCAAGTTGAGGAGAAGGGCTGCATTTGTAATATTCGTTTGTACAGTAGCCTGATTTCTCATGTGAAACACTTCCTTTTAATTTAATAATCCAATCATAACTACTTTATAATTCATCGTCAATTACAAGGTGTGTTTTATTCCAATTTTATATAATTCAGTCGTTTTATAATCCTAACGCCATTTTTGCGTATCGCGACATTCGATCAATTTCCCAAGCTGGTTCCCATGTGAGTTCAACTTTGGTTGTCTTTACTTCAGGTAAAATTTTTAATGCTTCGTCAATCATTTCTTCCAACACACTAATTAACGGACACCCCATCGTTGTAAGCGTCATATTAATGGTTACATCACCGATAGAATTGATATCAACAGCATTGATTAATCCTAAGTTAACAATATCAACTCGCAGTTCTGGGTCAATGACTGTCGTTAAAGCATCCATGATACTTGCCTCAACTTTTTTATTCATACCTTATCCTACCGATCCCACCATTTCAAATTTCATTAATCGATTTAACTCAACAGCATATTCCATTGGCAGTTCTTTTGTGAAAGGTTCGATAAATCCCATAATAATCATCTCTGTGGCTTTTTCGGCAGAAATACCACGTGTCATTAGATAATACAATTGCTCTTCAGAAACACGAGATACTTTTGCCTCATGCTCCATTGACACATTACCATTCAAAATTGTATTGTATGGAATCGTATCAGCTGAAGATTTATCATCAACTAAAATCGTGTCACACTCGACGTGAGCAAATGACCCATCAGATTCGCGACCAAATTTCACTGTGCCACGATAATCTGTAGAACCACCATCGTGTGCAATCGACTTTGAAATGATAGATGACGACGTATTTTTAGCATTATGAATCATTTGCGCACCAGAATCTAAGTTAACGCCCTCGCCAGCAACAGCAATCGATAGCATTGTACCCTTTGCGCCCTCGCCTTCCAAATAGACTGATGGATATTTCATCGTCGTTTTTGAACCAAAATTACCATCAACCCATTCCATCGTTGCGTTTTCATGCGCTGCTGCACGTTTTGTTTCTAATGAATACACATTATTAGACCAGTTTTGAATCGTAGTGTAACGGCAATATCCGTCTTTTTTAACAATCACTTCTACCACAGCAGCATGTAGTGCATCCCCTGAATACATTGGTGCTGAACAGCCCTCAACGTAATCAACATGCGCCCCTTCATCAACAATAATAAGTGTCCGTTCAAACTGACCTTCATTTTCAGTATTAATTCGAAAATAAGACTGAATAGGTGTCGTAACGTGAACACCTTTAGGGACATAAATGAATGTACCACCAGACCAAACTGCTGAATTTAAGGCCGCTAATTTATTATTGGTTGGTTTAACCAGTGATCCAAAGTATTCTTGAATAAGCTCTGGATATTCTTGGACTGCAGTATCTGTGTCGGTAAAAATAATACCTGTCTTAGCGAATTCTTCTTTCATCCGGTGGTAAACCACTTCAGACTCGTACTGGGCAGAAGACCCTGCTAGCCACTTCCGTTCGGCTTCAGGTACACCCAAACGCTCAAAGGTTTCCTTTAATTCAGCTGGTACATCATCCCAATCACGATATTTATCATTTGTTGGCTTATTATAGTAGTAAATATCTTCAAAATGAATTTCACTTAGATCGGGCCCCCATGTATGCATAGGCATTCTGAGGTATGTTTGATAGGCTTGTAACCGGTAGTCTAACATCCATTGAGGTTCATTCTTTTTAGCTGAAATTTGACGAATAATGTCTTCGTTTAACCCTTTTCCTGTTGAAAATACAGCCTGGTAGTCATCTTGAAATCCTAGTTCACTGGCCTTGTCATTTGAAATGGCTGCTTTTGTTTGATTAATAGCTTCTTGTCTATCTATTTCCATTATCGAAACCTCTTTATTTCTCTACTGATAATAACTCGTCCAAGGCATGCCATGCTAAAGTTGCGCACTTTATTCGTGTGGGAAATTTAGTAACCCCTGCTAAAATTTGTGCTTCTCCAAGAAGTTTTGTATCAGCTACTTCGCCACGTGTCAGTTTTGAAAACTCCTCAAGTAAGGTAGCGACAGCTTCACGACGCTGTCCCAGTACTAAATCTGTCATCATTGAAGCCGAAGCCTTTGATATAGCGCAGCCATCCCCATAAAAATATATATCTGTCACTTTATCGTCAGTCATCTCAAAAGCTAAATCAATAATATCACCACAAGTGGGATTATATTTTCGAACATGATAAGTTTCTGTACCCAACATAGGCTTATAATGATGCGGATGTTGGGCATATTCCATGACTGTTTGACGATATAAAAGATCTAAATTATGCAAACTCACGGTTAAAATACTCCTTAATATCTTCAATGACACTAAGAAATCGATCGATTTCTTCACGCGTATTATAGATATACAAACTAATACGAACTGTCGCTGCAATATTCAAATATTTCATCAGCGGCTGCGCACAATGATGTCCTGCACGAACCTCAATCCCTTCTTGATCCAAGGCCGTTGCTAGGTCGTGGGCATGGACCCCTGCTAAATTAAATGCAATCACGCCTGAATGCTGTTCACTGTTTTGCGGACCATAAATGGTGACACCCGCAATACTTTTTAGCTTTGGCAAGGCATAATCAACTAGAGACTGCTCATAGTTTTCGACCTCTTTCATTCCGATATTTGTCAGATAATCAATAGCGGATCCTAAAGCAATTGCACCAGCAATATTAGGCGTTCCCGCCTCAAAACGCCATGGTGAAGGCTGAAAGGTCGCTTCTTGCAAGTCTACCAATTCAATCATTTCTCCACCAAATTGAGCAGGTTTCATATTTTCTAAAATATCATGTTTGCCGTAAAGAACTCCTATACCTGTTGGTCCAAGCATTTTATGACCCGAAAAAGCAAAAAAATCAACATCCATATCTTGCACATCAACACGCATATGCGGAACAGATTGGGCGCCATCAGCAATCATGATAGCATCATGTTTGTGGGCTATTTTTGCGATTGTTTTTATGGGATTAACAACCCCCAACACATTAGAAGCATGTGTGATTGATACAATTTTAGTTTTGTCTGTTATTTTCCGTTCAAGATCAGCCATATTTAAGGTGCCATCGTCATTGAGTTCGACATATTTTAAATGAGCCCCAACACGTTGCGCTAATTGTTGCCACGGCACAATATTAGAATGATGTTCCATGTAAGATATTAGGATTTCATCTCCTTGTTTAACATTTTCTGCACCATAAGTACTTGCCAACCAATTAAGCGACTCAGTTGTGCCACGAGTGAATAAAACTTCTTCACGTTTTTGAGCATGAATGAATTTTTGCACTTTATCGCGGGCTTGTTCATATTGTTGTGTCGCACGCTCTGATAGCTCATAAATACCACGATGCACGTTTGCATTATTATTTTGATAATAATTCACTAATGAATCAATCACATACTGGGGTTTTTGTGACGTAGCCGCACTATCAAAGTAGAGCAGCTCTTGCCCATTGACTGTTTGATTTAGTATTGGAAAATCATGTCTAATCGTCTTCATGTCGTAACTTTCTTTCTATTTCTTCAACTACTTGCCTTTGTGCCGCTTTTGTTGGCATTTTTGCTAAAACTTCACCCATAAAGCCGCGAATAACTAGCTTTCGAGCTACTTGCTCACTAATACCCCGACTCATTAAATAATACATTTGATTTTCATCAACACGTCCCACAGAAGCTGCATGCCCCGCCGTCACATCGTTTTCATCAATTAGTAACAAAGGATTTGCATCTCCACGTGCGCGACGTGATAGCATCAAAACACGCGATTCTTGCTGCGCATCCGATCCTTTAGCGCCCTTAATAATTTTCCCGATACCATTAAATACTAAAGTTGACCGATTGAGAATAACGCCTCGTTGGAAGATATGACCAATGGTATGGCGACCACGATTCAAAATGGTTGTCACCAAACCTTGCGTTTGTTTTTTTGTGGTAAGTCCGATGACATTTGTATGTGACGTAGCGCCTTCACCATTTAGTTGACTAGCTAATCGTATGATTGCATTACCGTCATTAAACTCAGCATTTTGCCAATCCACAGTTGCATGATCTCTTACTTCAACTTCTCGATTAATAAATGCTGTCGTTTGTTCACCAAAGGCATCAATATTAGCGTAAGTGACTTGGGCACCTACATCCGCTACAGCTTCGATAACAACAGAAGCCTTTGTTTTTTGAGTCCCAATTGTATGCATTTCTTGTAGTATGTCAACCTTGGCATTGGCGCCAACGTATACAAAAATACGAGCCACAAAATCCTCTCCAGATATAGCTAAATGATTCAATGACAGGTGCAAAACATCATCAAATTGAACGTTTTCTGGTATATAGACAAAAATTCCTGTGTTAAACTGTGCAAAATTTTGTGCTGATAATCGATCGGCTGTTTTGAAAATCACACTACCCAACAGCTTTTCAACTAATGCTGGATGTTCAATCTGTGCTTGTGCCATATTCATCAGAATCACTCCACGAGCGATCATGTCATCCGATAATTGCTGATAAGTAGTGGATAGCCCACTAACTTCGATGCCGTGAACATTATTCTCAGTGAAATATGACGTTGTCGTTTCTTCCTTGGCTGCTATCATTTCATCAAGTTGCCAGGAACTGTATCGAACTTTAGCAAATGTTGGTAGTGGTAAAGACTGTATTGCGCTATTATCAACCATATCAATCCTCCACAAAATACGAATTCACATCTTCATCTGTCAAATGAACGTTCAATCCGAGTTCATCTCGCAATCCCGCATATCCCTCAGATTCTAGTTTCTTCGCCAAATCCGCACCGCCTGTTTTAACTATTTTCCCGCCCATCATCACGTGGACAAAATCAGGCACAATATAGTCAAGTAACCGTTGATAGTGCGTAATCATAAGTGTGCCAAATTCACTGGAACGCATTTCGTTAACACCACGAGAAACGACCTTTAAAGCATCAATGTCTAATCCTGAATCAATCTCATCTAAAATAGCAATTTTCGGCTCTATCATCATCATCTGTAAGATTTCATTACGTTTTTTTTCACCGCCAGAAAATCCTTCATTAAGATAGCGTTCTGCCATTTCTTCTGACATCGATAAAAATTCGCGCTTTTCATCAAGTTTTTCAATAAAAGACATAATACTGATTTGATCGTCTTCAGCACGACGAGCATTGATAGCTGCCCGCATAAATTCAGCATTGGTCACCCCTTGAATTTCAGATGGGTACTGCATGGCCAAGAATAGACCTGCACGAGCGCGTTGATCAACTGACATGTCAGCCAAATCTTGATCATCCATGTAAATATGACCTTCAGTGACTTCATATGCTGGATGTCCCATAATTGTTTGTGATAACGTTGATTTTCCAGTCCCATTGGGTCCCATAATAGCGTGAATTTCACCAGTGTTGACGACTAAATTAACGCCCTTTAAAATTTCTTTTCCTTCTACTGAAACATGTAGATCCTCTACCTTGAGTGTTGCCATATTATTTTTCCCCTTTTCGCTGACTGATTTTTTGTAAAATAGCTTCGTTTTTATGTATTTTAGCAATCACACGCGCATTTTCAATCATCTCATTTACAATAAAATTCTGACTATCCCAAGTATCACTAGCTTGCACCAATAGCCAAAAAAAGTTTTCTAAGAAATAAGTACTATCGCTTGCGTTCGCTAAATCAATGCCATAAGTTGCCAACATCATAGCATATTTGTAGTTTTTAATCGACATTTGATATTGTGCTAACAAATAAACAATCGCCGCTTGAAATCCAGAATGGTCTACTGTTGTACTTTCCTTTTGGTAGCGCCAAACGTCTTCAAAAGCCTGGTGAGCCTCTTTGAATTGGCCTCGTTGATAATAGTAATGACTCGTTATGGCATAAAACAATAACTTGTGTGACTTGTTAAGACCTGCTATATCAATTTTTTTAATGATTTGTTTTGCTTTTAGACAGTCTTGTTTTAAGATAACTGCCGAAAAATATTGCGTAATTTGATAGGTTGGCCGTTCGGTATCAACCATTTTATCAATTTCTACTTGTTTGATTAGATGCTCAAATTTTCCAATATTTTGATAAAAGAGTGCTTGTGTGGCCAATGTTAAAACACGCTCATTGTTTGTTTGACGCGCAGTAACATTGATTGGAAAAACATCATTCAACGTTAACCCTAACCGTTCACACAGAGCAATCATGATATCAAAAGCTGGCACTTGTTGATGCTTTTCAAATTTGGACAAAGTAGCTTGTGTACAGATATCAGTACATAGCGCCATTTGTGAAATTTTTAAGCGTTTTCTCGTGCTGATAAATTTTTCTATGTTTATCATTGATCCCCCAATCCTATGAAAAAAGGCACCTAACTGCGTTCACAGTTAGGTGCCTGAACAAAAAATGTCCCAACTGTCTACTAAATCCAAATCGATTAGTAGACATTCACTCAAAATAACCTACTAATCATCAACTGATAAGAAGGATAATGAGAATGTTGTTCAATTTTTTTATATTTTTATTCATTATGTTATCTTTCGTTTCTGAGTAAAAACTCACATTAATATTGAAATAATTATATTCCTATAATTTTAAAATGTCAAACGTTATCGGAAGATAAGCAAGATTGTCTCTATATTTTTACAGTCATCGTCATAATCTGGTCATTTTATAGATGAAGCGATAAATCATATAAATTTGGAATAGTTCGTTGACAATTGAGTTTATACCCCTATACTCATATTAGTAAAAACATATTAAAAATTAGAAAACGCGGAGATTTATTTCATGACAGACACTTTTTCATTTAATGTAAATAGCGATGACTTACAAAAACGATCTGATCATATCAAAATGGGTATTCATCAAGCTCCAGCCCGCTCGTTATTATATGCGACAGGTCAAGTCAGTAACCCCGAAGATATGAAAAAACCATTCATTGCCATCTGTAATTCCTATGTAGAAATCATTCCTGGCCACGTTCATCTGCGTGAACTAGCTGATGTCGCCAAACAAGCCATTCGTGATGCCGGTGGTATTCCTTTTGAGTTTAACACCATTGGTGTGGACGATGGTATTGCGATGGGGCATTTAGGCATGCGCTATTCGTTGCCATCTCGTGAATTAATCGCCGATTCGGCTGAAACTGTCATCACAGCACACTGGTTTGATGGTGTATTCTTCTTACCAAACTGTGACAAAATTACGCCTGGCATGATTATGGCTTCTTTGCGCTGTAATGTACCCTCTGTATTCGTCTCCGGTGGCCCCATGAAAGCTGGTTTAGATCCTCAAGGAAAAGCCACGACTTTATCTTCTATGTTCGAGGCCGTGGGTGCATTTAAATCAGGACTAATGACTGAGGAAGAATTCTTAGAAATGGAGCAAAATGCCTGCCCTACTTGTGGATCTTGTGCCGGTATGTTCACAGCTAACTCCATGAATACCTTAATGGAAGTGATGGGTATCGCCTTGCCGTTCAATGGTACTGCACTAGCAATTTCTGATGAACGACGTGATTTAATTCGCGATGGCGCCAAGCAATTAATGCGTATGGTTAAGGAAAATGTTAAACCACGCGATTTAATTACAAAAGAAGCGCTTGATGATGCCATGGCACTTGATATGGCCATGGGTGGCTCAACCAATACTGTTTTGCACGTGTTGTCTATCGCTCATGAAGCTGGCATTGATTATGACCAAGCAGACATTAACGAAATTGCTAAAAAAGTACCTTACCTATCTAAAATTGCCCCTTCTTCTAAATGGGCAATGGAAGACGTGCATAATGCTGGTGGTGTGCCCGCTATTATTAATGAACTAATTCGTATGGGTGGCGTTTTGCACCCTGACCGCATGACTGTAACCGGTAAGACATTGCGCGAAAATGTTGCTGATCATGAAATCATTAATGACGAAATTATCCGGAAGTTCGATGTTAATCCCTATTCAAAGCAAGGTGGCTTATCCATTTTATATGGCAACTTAGCACCCAAAGGTTCAGTTATTAAAGCAGGTGGCGTTGACCCAAGTATTAAAGATTTTACCGGAGAAGCCATTGTCTTTAATTCTGAACAAGAAGCGGTTGAGGCGATAGATAGCGGTCAAATTCACGCTGGTCACGTGCTGATTATTCGCTATGAGGGACCAAAAGGTGGCCCTGGTATGCCCGAAATGCTAGGACCTACATCAGCTATTACTGGTATGGGTCTAGGAAAAGAGGTGGCTTTGGTTACGGATGGCCGTTTTTCCGGTGCATCACGTGGTATCTCTGTTGGCCATGTTAGTCCCGAAGCCGCTGATGATGGTCCAATTGCACTGGTTGAAAATGGTGACAAGATTACCATTGATCTTGTCAATCGTACGATGCATTTGCATGTTGATGATACAGAGCTAGCGGAACGCCATGAACATCTCAAACCCTTTGTTCCTAAAATGCGAAATGGCTGGATGGCACGTTATCAAGCCTTAGTCACTTCAGCAAATACTGGCGGCGTATTAAAGGGCGCTGATGAATTATTCCCTAGCTAAAAGCTATCCTCAAATGTCATAAAGGGCGCTGACACATGGAAAATAAAACACAAGAACTACAAGACCAGATGTTGGAAGCCTTATCACAGGTAATCGACCCCGAACTGCGTTGCGATATTGTTAGCTTAGGATTAGTTTATGGACTAGCTATGGATGAAAATGGACATGTCACTGTTAAGCTTACTTTGACCACGATGGGCTGTCCATTGACTGCGGTATTAGATACGATGATTACACGTGCACTCATGGCAATAGATGAAGTACACGATGTCAAAATTGAATTAGTTTGGGAACCGGCATGGTCTACGGACAGAATGAGTCGCTACGCAAAAATGGTTTTGGGTGTCCATAATTGAAAAAAACAGCCAATTTATTATAAGTTACTGGGAGAGCAACTATGAACACAATCAAATCACTTTCAAAATTTCTTACTAAATACTTTACCTTTTTTGTTATTTTAGTAGCTTTATTGGCTATTTTTATTCCTGGACCAGGTACTACGCTTGCTACAACAAAAGTGGGCAACCTCTCGGCTGTATCAATCTTACTGATGATTGTCTTATTTGGTATGGGTATTACGTTGACACCAAATGACTTTAAAAGGGTTGCTCGTAATCCCCTACAAGTTATTTTAGGAACGATAGCTCATTATGTTATTATGCCTTTCATTGCTTTTTTACTGGTACATTTGTTTGGGTTAACCGGCGCTGCAGCTGTTGGTGTAATTTTGGTAGGATCAGCGCCCTCTGGCACATCCTCTAACGTTATGTCCTTCTTATCTGGAGGGGATGTTGCGCTTGATGTTTCAATCGGCCTGCTCTCTACATTGTTAGCACCTGTCATGATTCCGACACTATTGAAGCTATTAGCCGGAAAATGGGTGAATGTACCTTTTTCATCAATGTTTTTTTCTGCATTTCAAATTGTTGTCATACCTATTGTTTTGGGTATCATCGTTCATACGATTTTTAAAGAACATGTCCAAAAAGTCATTGAGATTATGCCTTTAATATCCCAAGTGGCTATATTAGTGATTATTCTAGCCGTGTTGTCAGCTAACTCTAAAACCATTTTAGCAGTATCAACCCTAATTTTGGTGCCAGTCATCATATTACATAACTTGCTTGGTTACTTACTGGGTTACGGTTTCTCGAAACTAATGAAAATGGATACCCCTCAACAAAAGGCAATTACCTTCGAAGTTGGTATGCAGGATTCGGCACTTGCATCAACACTGGCCATTTCATTTTTTGAACCTGCTTCAGCCATCGCAGCCGTGATGTTTTCTGTCTGGCACAACATTTCTGGTTCAGTATTAGCTTCTCTCTGGAAAAATCACACAGAGAAAGCACCAGACTAAAAACATTTTAAAAAGACGATGAATTCAATATCATCGTCTTTTTTGATAAAAAAACGCCAGTTTATTACTGACGTTTGAATAATCTGAACTTTACCGCAAAATTTCGTTTTCAGTAACGCCGCCATTTACCATCGTTACGGCATCATTTAAAGCCATTTCCACCATATTTTTTATTGCTGTGTTTGTATAAAAAGCAATATGTGGTGACAGTAGAAAGTTGTCATATTCGATTAAGCGCTTTACATCTGCTGGTAGCGCCGTTATATCTTGCTTTTGGTTCATAAAATCATTTTCATTTGGTGTCACATCAAATGCTGCACCAGCCAATAACTTTGATTCGAGTGCTTTTTCAAGCTCAACCATGTCAACAATTTCACCACGCGCAAAATTCAACATAATTGTTCCTGGCTGAATTTTAGCAAAGAAATTTTCATCAGCCATATAGCGCGTCTCGTCATTTAATGGTGTATGAAAACTAATAACATCTGCTCGAGACAAAGCATCATCTAATGTCGTATAAGTTACAAATGGTTCGTTCTGGGCACGATATATTGGGTCCACACCTAACACTGTTGCGCCCAGCGCGTGAAGCATTTCTGCAAGGGCTGTCCCAATTCGACCTACACCAATCACAGCAACAGTTAAATCATGAATTTCTCTCGCTTGACCACCAGCAGCCCAAGTATAGTCACCCGTATTCATGGCGCGATCAAACTTTTTATTGTGTCGAATTAAATTAAAAAGCTGTGTTAGCGTGTATTCTGCAATTGCTCGGGGTGAATAGGCTGCAACATTAGACAAACGAATATTGTGAGCAAAGGCTTCTGGCAAGTCCAACACATCATAGCCAACCTGTCGAATAGCGATTTGCTTAATATTGAATTGAGCTAGTTGCGCATAAACTGGTGCATTAATGGCTGTTGTTTGTTGTGTGGTAATTGCATCAAAACCTTTAGCGCGATCCACCGTCGTTTCGTTAAGTGGTTGATCAATGGTCACTACTTCGTGGCCTGTTTTTTCAGTCCATTTTTCAACATATGGCATTTCGTCTGAAACTGTATTGTACATTAAAATTTTCATAATATCCTCCAAAGGTGCGCTAGCAATAAGTTATTTAACTTTTCCCAAGAAATATTTTTTCTTACCACGACGAACCAATACAAATTCACCATCATAATGTTTTGTTGGATCGATTTCAAAGTTAACGTCCGTTACTTTTTCACCACTAATGGTAATCGCCCCATTTGTAACGTCTTCACGCGCTTGACGCTTTGATTTCTCGACTTCTCCGTCGACTAAGAAATCGACAACATTTTTCTTTTCCGATGTAATGTCAAAGCTTGGCACACCACCAAATGCATCAGCAATATCTGCTGCAGATAAATTAGCAACATCACCACTAAATAATGCTGCTGATAGCTTTTCAGCATCAGCAACAGCTTGTTCTCCGTGAACAAATTTAGTTACCTCTTGTGCCAAGCGTTTTTGTGCTATACGACCTCCAGGGTTATTTTTGGCTTCTTGTTCGAGGTTATTAATCTCATCAACACCCAAAAATGTAAAGTATTTCAAATACTTCACAACATCTTCATCACTTTGGTTATACCAGAATTGGTAGAAAGTGTAGGGTGAAGTTTTTTCCGGATTCAACCAAATTGCATTTCCTTCTGACTTACCAAACTTTTTACCTGATGAGTCAGTCATCAAAGGAATTGTTAGACCAAAAGCTGTCGCATTATTCCCTTCAATTGAGTGAATTAAATCAATGCCAGAAGTAATGTTCCCCCATTGATCTGAGCCACCAATCTGCAATTGTACATTATGACGACGCCATAGTTCATGGTAATCAATGCCTTGCAAAATCTGGTAGGTAAACTCTGTAAATGAAATACCTGTTTCTAAACGTGAAGCTACGACGTCCTTTTTCAACATCACATTGATAGAGAATAACTTACCATAATCGCGTAAAAAGTCTGTCAATGTTAATTTGCCAAGCCAGTCGTTATTATTAACAATAGCAGTTTTTTCATCACCAAATAGCTTGGTTACTTGCTCAGTAATTCCTTTTTCATTCTGACGTAACTGTTCTGGTGAAAGTAATTGACGTTCTGTTGTTGGACGTGGATCACCAATAGCACCAGTTGCACCGCCAATAATAATAACGGCTTTTCCGCCAGCATTTTGAAAACGTTTTAACACCATAAATGGAATCAAGTGCCCCAAATGTAATGAATCAGCTGTTGGATCGGTACCCACATAGGCCCCAATTTCTCCTGATGCCATTGCTTCAATTAATCCTGCTTCATCTGTTACTTGGTTCAGCGCACCGCGCCATTTCAAATCCTCAATAAAATTCATTGCCATCTCCTTTAATTACAGAAAAAATCGTCCTAATCTTAATAGACTAGGACGATTTTCACCGTGGTACCACCTAAATTGTAAGTCATCGGACCTACCACTTAATATGCCTTATCGCGGCACACGTCATTGATTTGCACACTGTGTAACTCAACAATATCCACGGATTAGCTCACAGCAGCCGCTAACTCTCTTTGACGCGTATGATATTATCTTTATCAGTGTAATGAATGTTTTTATTATACCAGAATATTAGATAAAAAAGGACATTTTAATTTTACGAGAAAACGATCCGAATGTTTCATGTGAAACATTCGGATAACAGCCTATAATAAATTACTTTGACAACCACAGTAATATGTTATATTATGTAGTTATAAGAGGTAACTGCATATGGATATATCAAAAGATCTCATTCGTGGTCATACGGACACCATTATTTTAAATATTCTTAGTCAAGGTGATTCTTATGGATACCAAGTTTCAAAATCCATTCGCCAATTATCCAGTAAGCAATACGAACTGAACGAGGCAACACTGTACACTGCGTTTAGACGCTTGGAAAAGGTCGGAGACATCCGTAGTTACTGGGGTGATCAAACCCAGGGGGCTAGACGAAAATACTATACCCTTACTGATCAGGGCCAAGAACATTTTAAATCAGCACAACAAGAATGGGACTTCGCCAAAGATATCATTAGCCATTTAATTAGCGGAAGGATAAAAGATTATGATGAGCGTTGAAATGGAAATTAGAACCCGTTTGGATGTTATTTTTTCTAAATATACGCCGAACGCACAATTAACGGAATTTAAAGAAGAACTTGTAGCCGATTTATTAGAAGCTTATCAAGATTTTTCCAAAACTGATCGGTCCCATAATGAAGCTTTGGACGATGCTTTTGAGCAACTAGGTGATATTGATAGTTTGTTAAAGGACTTAAGTGAACCCAGTACAAAAGAGGAAACAGATAAAGAATCTGAACCAAAACGACCTTACGTGGATATTTCAAATAAAGGCGTGCACATTGGAAATTTACACATCAACAAAAAAGGCGTAACACTTGGTGATGATATCATACTTGATGGCAAAAATAATAAAGTCCAATTCGGTGACTGGTTGCACGTTGACCGTGATGGCGCCCGTGTGGGCGATAAATACTATAAATTTGAAGATAATGTTGATTCAGATATCAATGATACTTTTGAAAATAAAGACTTCAAGGAACCTAACTGGGCTAAATCTCACCATCAATTGACCGTGCCAACCAGTACCAAAGATTTTGTAATTGATTACAGCGAAGCTTCGATTCACTTCTATACAAATGATAAAATCGACCTCATTACTATTGATGAATACTTTAGTCGTGATAATAGACGTTATTTTGCCACTATCTCAGAAAATGATGATAAAATTATAGTTAACCAGGGTGAACATCCAATGCTCTTCCATGTCCGCACTGCTGTGAACATAGGAATTCCGCGCTCGTTCACCACCGGGAAAATAGAAGTACGAAACCAAGCAGGTAGCTTATATGCACAAGACTTAGTTACCGAGAAGTTTAACGTTCAAATTAACGCCGGAAGTTTCAAAGTCAAAAATATGGATACCAAGACTGCAGATTGGCAGCTTGCATCCGGATCAATAAAAGCAACACATATCAAGACTGAACAAGCTAAAATACATGCTCAATTAGGTGCTGTTAATATCAGCGATGCAACTATTGATTATGCTAAAGTTAACGCTGACTTTGGTTCTGTACGTATAGACAATCTTGTTGGTGGCGGAGAATTCACGATTAATTCTGGTTCACTTCGTTTGAGAGTTGACCAACTAACAAACGATTTGAAACTAAACTCTAATTCTGGGACCATTCGCTTAACGGCTCCAGCTGATCAAGACTTCAATTTTGAACTAGCAACTAACTCAGGGGCAGTTCATTTGGATCGCAATGACATCCATTATAATAAAAGTTTCGATGGCTATAAAAGTGGATTTGTTGGCGCTAACCCTGAATTTACAATCGATGCACAAGCAGCTATGGGTTCTATAAAGATATACTAGTACCTATATATGATTTCTAAGCCTAAATCAACAATTATTACATGGAGGAATAACAATGACAAAACATAAAAAATTAACTCGCTCACGTGATAACCGTGTGATTGCCGGTGTCCTTGGTGGAATTGCTAACTATTTTAATTGGGATGCTACGTTAGTTCGAATTATTTTCGTGGTATTAGGATTCTTACCCGTTCTGCCCGGAATTTTAGTTTATATTATCGCTTGGGTGTTGATTCCTGATGAACCACGTCAGACACATTATTATTCAGACGGTTCCAGAAAAGATGTCACACCTGATGACTACGATGATCGCCCTTAATTAAAACATTAATCTCAAATAGACCCTGTGGACTTTTTTCATATCCACAGGGTCTATTTACTTGCTTTGCAAAAACGCATTGTTAGTTAGTATTTTGTCTGATAAATGCCAATTTTTTTGCATGAATATCATCCGTGTTGAAATTACGTGGTCCATGATACGCATCATCAACTAGTATCACCTCAGCTCTTTTACCCACTTTCTGATAATACTTTTCAGCCAATGAAACACTCTGTAAATAAGGTACTACGTCATCCTTAGTTCCAGCAAATAATAACAAGGGCGGCATATTCTTTGAAAAATAAGTTGCTGGGTTCGCTTGTGCAACTTTGCTTGGCATCTGGTCCGGCCGTTTGGTACCTAACATTATTCCTTCAAATGACTGTGCCTCACCAGTTTCGCTGAACTGTGGTTTTATGTTGAGAGCAGCAAATTGTTTAGAAAAATCGTCAACTTTGTAGGGCCCATACATCCCAATCACGCAACTAATTTTTGGAAAAAACGTGTGTTCCGCTACATCTTTGAGTCTGCCCAACAATAAGTGCTCAGATATTGTTGCTGCCGTTAAAACAGCTAACTGGGCTCCGCTAGATTCCCCAATCAATATAATGTTGTCCTTATCAAGGCCATACTGCTTTGAATTCTTTATCAAAAAATTTATTACTGCACGAATCTCAGCGATTTGGACAGGGAAAGTTTGTTCACCTAGCTGATTAAGTGAATAATCTGGACTCACTACTGCAAAGCCATCATTCAAGAACCGTAAACTGGGATTAAGTTTATATGAGGATTTTTGGCCTCGAAGCATACCCCCACCATATATGTCTACAATAACTGGACAATTCTCCCCCGCTTTAGGTAAATAAAGGTCAAGCTGATTACGATCTCCAACCGAATAGCTAAGATTATGAAACACTCTAGCATTTTTTGGCATATTTGCTGGAACATATTTATATGTTTTATCTTTGAATAACATACTTTCATTATAAAACAATTAACGTATCCGTCAAATTGTAATAATAATATTAAAACTGATACAAATTTTACCACTACCAGCTTATAATAAGTTAAAATGGTTTAAATATAACAATTGGAGAACGTTGTATGCTTCAAAATTCTATACAACTTACAGATAACAAGCTACGTGAAATACTATTTGCTGGTCGTTTTGGTATTGAAATAGAAGAACACCGTGTACAATCAGGAAGTAAAAGCCTATCCCAACATCCACACCCTCGTGATTTAGGCAATCGGCAGTATCAACCCTACTTCCAGACTGATTTCTCTGAAAGCCAAGAGGAACTAGTCACCGGTACTAAACATTCTTCAAAAGATGCCTTAATGCATTTGCACGAACTCCAGACTATATTGGCATCTGAACTGGCTGAGGATGAAATTATTTGGCCACTTTCGATGCCCCCACATTTGTCTGCCAACGATATTGATTATTTGCTTAATCATTTTGAACGATCTTGGTATCAAGAATATCGGGATGTTTTAGTCAAGCGTTATGGACCTTTCAAGCATATTATGGCTGGAATTCATGTTAATTTTTCACCAGCTGACGACTTAGTTTGGTGGTTTGGCTCCCAAAGAGAAAACAATTCCTATCCTGCTGCCAAAAATGAGTTATACTTTCAAATCGCTCAACAGATAACTAGTTATAGGTGGCTACTGACCTATCTTTTTGGTGCAAGTCCCGTTTCTGAAAATTCAACAGATAATTTACCAACTAATTTCAAACATAGGCAACCGGTTCGCTCTTGGCGCGCCAGCAATTTTGGTTTTGCAAATCATAACGATATTGAAATTGACTATACTAACTTTGAAACGCATATGAAACAAATTCAACATTATGTTGATACTGGCCAATTCTATGATAAAAGTGAGTTTTATGGTCCAGTACGTTTAAAGGCTCCAGGAAGTTTGACTAATATGGCACAACGTGGTGCCTCATACCTAGAATTTAGGATGTTTGATACCAATCCTTTCACACTAGATGGTATTTCACAAGATGCGTTAAGCTTCCTCCATTTGCTAATCATCGATGCCATCATTAATCCACAGCAATGGTCAGATGACGACCTAAAAAGTGCGCAGTCTCTAAACCATATGGTAGCTTTACAACATCCAAATGCTCCCCTCATCCCATCACTCGCCACTTCTGCTAAACAATTGATTCAACGCTTGGAGGATATTATTAAGCTGTCCCCCGCTGAACTACAGGAAGATTTTTTTAGCGCTCTCACGTTCGCTAAGGATGCCCTTGCTGATCCAACGAAAACTATTGGGGCCCAGTTATCAGACTTCATTAGTAATGATTCTCTGGAAGCATTTGCTTTGAAACGCGGACAACAGATTTTGTCAGAACGAAAATCCAGCAGTAATAATTTTGTTTTTGCCCCAAATCATTTAAAACAAACTTACATCCAGGCGCATAAATTAGGGTTTAAAACATTATTGCGCAAGGACAATTGTCTACAAATAAGCCAAAACGACCATGTCTGGACGTTCACAAAAAATACAGACTTAACTAAATATGTCAAAACAAAAAAGTATGATACGGACTGTATCATTACTTTTTAGTAGTTGTTATCTTAAAATATCAATCAGGTTTTTATTACTTGCTGTTTTTGCTGGTAAAATACCAAACACTAGACCAACAACTGTTGACGTTCCGAAAGCCAATAAGAATGTTGATAGTGAAACACTAGCTTTAAATGGTAGGAAAGCAGAAATTCCCATCGCTACCCCTAACCCCGCAAGGTAGCCAATCATCCCGCCACTAAGTGTTAACATAACTGCTTCAATCAAAAACTGCCATAAAATTTGTTTCTGAGATGCCCCCACAGCCATCCGAATACCAATTTCTTGAGTCCGCTCGCTGACTGCAATATACATCATGTTCATGACCCCAATGCCGGCAATAAATAACGAAATACTTGCGACAGCAACAATAAAGTAAGTAATACCCTTAATGACTGCTGTTATACCTTTAAGCATAGCTGCCGTATCAAAAAACTCATAGGATCCGGAAGCATGTTGTGAACCAATTTTATTGAGTTGATCTTTAATATCAGTTGTTGCTTTAGATATATTTGTTCCAGACACAAATGTTAGCTTTAAGGTATTCGCATTAACCGTTGCGTTACTGTTCTCAAACACGTGTCGTGGCACAACAACGTCGTAATTGTAAAATTCACCCTTTACCGCATTATTATTAATAATACCAACAATTGTATACATTGTGCCATTGATTTCAATTCCTGAATTCAACGCATTTCGATTTGTTCGATAACCCTTCTTGGCAATTGATTGACTAACCAATGCAACTGGGTTATCCATTGAGATATCTGTTGCTTTAAGGCCATGCCCAGTAATTATCTCACTGTCATTTGCTGTTGTTGCTAAATATACTGATGCTGTTAAGCTCTTACCATTAATGGTCCCCTCACTGGATAAGATACCATGATCATCAGACTGTACCGTAACTTTGCTGACTTTGGCATTAGCGCGAATACGCGCTAAATCATCATTATTGAATCCGGAAACTTTAGCATCATTACTTGGCGAAAATGTAATTTCCGTCGACTGCTGTCCACTACTATCGGCCTGCAAATTTTTCAGCATTTCAATTCGTGCACCATCGCCAAGAGATAGGATGGTGATCACCGAAGCAATACCAATAATAATTCCAATCATAGTTAAAATACTGCGACGTTTATTTGAAATTAATGACCTGAATGAACTGACAATTAACTCACGAACCTGCATGTTGCACCTCCATGTCACTTTGTAAACGACCGTCTAAAATTCTAATCAGACGATTTGTTTGGCGTGCAACGTTTTCATCGTGTGTCACCATAATGATTGTTGTTCCATTACGATTTAGCTCTTCAAAAAGTGCCAATATTTCTCGAGATGTCGCCGAATCTAATGCCCCCGTGGGTTCATCTGCCACTAGAAAGTTAGGCCGTGTGACAATTGCACGAGCAATTGCAACACGCTGCTGTTGTCCACCCGATAAATTTTTAGGTAGTTTATCATAACTGCCGGGCAATCCCACTTGCTCCAACACATCATTTACACGAGCAATAATATCACGTCGCTTCAAACCAGCATATAATAACGGCAACCCAACATTTTCGCCTACACTTTGGTTCCTAATTAGTTTGAAATTTTGAAAAATAAAACCAACTGATTGATTACGCAATCGAGCATGATCGCGTCTATTCAAATCATTAACTACAGTGCCGTTGAAATTATATTGTCCATCAAAATTATTGTCTAAAAAACCAATAATGTTAATCAATGTTGATTTCCCTGAACCGGACGGTCCCATAATCGCAACAAATTCACCAGCATCAATATTTAACGAAATTTCATGTAAAGCCTTATAATTCTCGTTTCCCTGTCGATAACTTTTGCTGACTGAAACTAAGTTAATCATCAACAACCTCTCCGTTTGTCAACTTTGCATCCGGATTAGTAACCAATTCTTCCCCTTTACTAATACCAGAGTTAACAATGTACGTATCTCCATTTTGCGTTAAGTCAGCTTGAGCTCGACTAGCCTTACCATCAATAACTTTGTAAACACTACCTTTATATACCGCTGATTTTGGAATTTTCAACTCTGACTGCGGCACCTTTACTTTAACGCTTTGTCCGTACAAAAATTCGTTATTAACACTGGCAGAGAAAGGATAATACGTTGTTCCTTTGCCCTGATTAGATGGAATTTGTTCAATTTTTGTAATCTTAGTACTTTGTTTTGGCGAGCCATCAATACCGCTCACTGTGACAATATCTCCAGCGTGTACCTTACTGTAATCATATTCTGACACATTAGCTTGCAAAACTTTTTGACTTGAATTCATTGTAATGGCTGGTATACCATCTTTTGTATCGTTACTAACTGAAACAACCCCGTCAAAAGGTGCCTTTAAAGATACAGTTAATTTACCTTGTAATTCTGCTAGCTTATTTTGGGCATCTTGCAAATCACCATTTGCATCAGTTAATGCTTGTTGCGCTTGTGTAACAGTGTCCTTTAGCGAAATTTTAGTATCCGCATCTGCTTGATTGTAACTTTGTTGCGCATTTTTCAGAGTAGCTGATGCGCTGCTAACTGCGCGATTGGCTTTATTTACAATGTCCTGTTGTGAACTAATAGACTCTTGCACGTCTGTAGCAGTTACGGTAAGTAAAATATCACCATTTTTAACAGACTGCCCGTCTTTCACATTAATTTGTTGCAATTTCCCAGTTGGTGAGTTTAAAGATTGTGTTTTTTCAGCAACCACTTTTCCTGACATTGTAAGTGGTAAGGCGCCGGTTACTTTATACACTTGATACTTGTTTTTAGCAGTTGATGTTGGCTTTACCAGTTTATGATAAGCTTGCACGCCAGTGGCAGTTAAAATACCAAGTGCAGCAATACTTCCAACAACAGTTACTATAATTTTTGTCTTGCGTTTCATATACTTCCCCTACATAACATGTTAATGATTATTCAAAACTCTTTACATCTCGTTAACTACAAAAAGTTAAAACGCAAAGGCCATCCCAGTGCCTAGAGCTACTGAAATCACAATAAAAATAATCTGTGTACGTTTTGTAATCGTACCATCCTGACGCAAAATTAATGTATATAAGAATGTCGCAACAAGATCACCAATAATGCTTGCTACTTTATTATCATTCTTATATAGATTCAAAACAGTTATTAGAAACAGATTAATGATTCCAACAGGTAACGTACTTACTACTGTGGCGTACCATGAATTCATGAATGATACGGATTGCTTTGCCTCTTGACCAAGTTGCGAAAGAAAAATAAATAATTTGCTGAATAACGCACTAAATATAACGTATGCTGTTGCTCCAACAGCTATACTAATCATTACATACAAGTTTTGAGTACTAGATTCAGTACCACTTACGTCTTTTATAGCGATCAAACTACTAACCATCGTTATTCCGATTAGAACCAAAGTACCAACGATTGTTAACACAATCTTAACTGTTTTTGTCATATTTCTCCCTGTTGATTACCAAGACTACAAGATTCATCATGCTTGCACCTAATAATAGTTCAAACTGTAACAATACTTGAAGTAAAATAGATGAGTTTTGAAAATATCCCCACAGACTTTCAAAAAATCATCTATTTTTTAAATACAAGTATAAGTGAACTATTCAGATAATCTCTTTTCTCCTTTATTTGTATCAGGCCTATACTATTTAGCCGATAGTTATTATTATATCAAAATCAATACGACCAAAATTCATCAAAAGTTACGTCATATCGTATTTTTTGCGATAAATATTTTATTGACTTTTGTTGTAAAATCTGATAATAATTGTTTTAATTAAACAAACGACAAATAAATGTCATTTTTTACCCATGTTTTTCGGACTTTATTATTAATTTATAAAAAAGTAGTGGTATTTTCATGTATGAAATTAATAAAATAATTAAAAAAATTAGAGATGACAACAAACTCACGCAAACAGAGTTTGCTGCTTTTTTGTCTGTATCTCACCAAACTGTTTCAAGTTGGGAACGTGCGAGAACCCGGCCCACACTTGTGATGTTGAAAAAAATATCCCAATCATTTAATATACCACTTTCAAAATTATTACCCGTCGATAAGGTGCCAAAGAAAAGTAAACGTGATCTGGATAAAGAAAAATTAGCCCATGCATTCTTGTGCTTATTATCTCGCTCTGATATGCGAAACGTCACTATGCAAGATATTATTCTTGAGTCCGGCCTAAGTCCACATTATGTCTCATCGCTTTTTTCAACACCTTTGGATATATTAACTTTTATTGCGATGAAAATCGAACAGGAAATATCAATTGCGCTGGAACATACAACAGCAACTGACCCTTTTATCATACTTGCTGATGTTATATTGCCTATTTTATATCAGCATTGTCACGTTCTAAAAATACTCTATTCGAAAAATTATGCAAATGGCGAATGGCTGCATTTTTTAGAGCAGAGATACATTAAATGGGTGACTCCGTTTTTTAATAATTATTGTGTTGAAAACGCCCCAGTTAGTCGATCATTTGCTATTGAACTCAGCGTGAAAATGACACTCTCAATTATTTCAACTTGGCTAACTCAACCTATCCCCGAAACACCAGAAACTTTTCGAGTTCATTTCTTACAATTAACCAAGATGTCTATCACTGACATAGCCACTTTATAATTTTGAAATAAAAACACCGTATTTTACTAATACGGTGTTTTTATTCAATAATTATGCACACATTATAATTATTGGTTTTGATTAATTTCATATTGTGATTTTGTTAACTTTTATATAAACTGAGCTATCTCGATATCTATGAATAAAAATACAAGCACCATTTATTATACCTGCTTTCATCATTAATAATGGCACTTAAATTATAAAACTAAGAATAGTATTGCTTTTTTATGTTGTTTGTTTTATACTTAGAAACATGAACAAGCAAATGAACTCACAAGTAAACAATACAATTATCAACGCAATTATTATTATTTAATAGTTGGGTTGTTATTTAACGTAACGACTCGCAATATCTGGTCGTTACGGTTATAAAGGAGTTTAAAATCCCATTTAATAACTGTAATAGTTATTAAATGGGATTTTTTGTTTGAAATAACAATAAAAAAGAGGAAAATACCATGACAACATCAACAACACACACCGTACAAGAATTAACTACTAAACTCTTCCAAGCATTTGATACCAACACGCCACTTGACCGAGACGAATATGTCGGCGTCGTTGATAATTTCGAAAATGCCTATAAAGTCCAAGATGCCGTTCTTACTCAAAAGAATGCTCCAGTTGCTGGTTACAAGGTTTCCTTAACGTCTCAGGAAACACAAGATTTATTTAACTCTGATTCACCACTATATGGTGCCCAATTAGCTAATCGATTTGTCCAATCTGGTTTCAATTTAGATTTAACAGCATACAATGAACCGCTAGTTGAGGTGGAATTAATGTTTACTGCAAAGAAGGACCTAACCCCATCAATGAGCGAAGTAGAACTACTCCAAAATACAACTGTTGCACCAACTTTAGAATTACCAGATGCCCGTTTCAAAAATTGGTTCCCAAAGCTCGACAAGTATCTCGTTTTGTGCGATGCGGCCGTAGGGGGTGCAGTAGTTTATGGTAATCAACGTGATGGCGCTGACTTAGATTTAGCTACTTTAGCTCGTGTTTCAGCTGTTCTGTCGCACAATGATCAAGAAGTTGCCAATGGCGTTGGCAGTGAAGTCCTTGGCAACCCAGTTACATCACTAAAATGGCTTGTTGAAAAACTATTTTCACAAGACAAAGATTTTCCAGCAGGAACGCATGCTTCGACAGGAACATTTCTACTCCCCTTGTCACTTACAACCGGCACTTGGAAAGCGCAATTTACTGAAGGCTTTGGTTCTGTTTCGGTTCATGTGAAATAATAATAAAAAGCGTTCCACGTGGAACACTTTTATAATAGGCTTGTAGCTCAATGGCAGAGCGTTGCGCTGATAACGCAGAGATAGAGGATCATTACCTTTCAGGCCGATATATACTAAATTTAAAATAGAATTTTTATTAAAATAATAGCAAGTATGACCTGTACTGCACCAGTCACAAGGCCAAAGCTAAGAAACTTTCCCCCAGACTTTCTGATTGTGTCCAACTTAAGATTCAATCCGATTCCCGCTAAGTTCACGACGCCGAAAAACCCAGAAATCTGTTTGGCTCCACTTGTTATTAAGTTGGGTAATGGAATAAAACTATTAACTAACAGTAAAACTACGAATGCCATGATGAACCAAGGAATTTTGACACCTTTACTATTAATATTTGTTGCTGAATCGTCTTTTTTTTGTGCCATTTTAGCAAAAACTAACACAACAACTGTCAACATGATGACACGTAGCATTTTAAACAGGGTCGCATACGTGACAACAGTAGGATTAATCAATGATGCTGTTCCAACGACTTGCCCAACTGACTGAACCACACCACCAACTAGTGCACCCAACAGTAAGTTATGGTCTCCTAACACGTGTGGCCCAAGAATCGGCAATATCAGTAACAACACAACACCAGTCAAACTAACAGTCGCAACACTTGTTCGTCGTTGATCATCAGTGGCCCCTATCGCTGGTGCTACTGATGCAATAGCACTTGATCCACAAACAGCATTACCTGCGCCCATTAACATGGAGGATTTGTCAGAAACTTTGAAAACACGACCACCCATCCAAAGAACAACCAAAATAGTTAATGTCATCTGTATCAAAATGAATGCCAAGCCATTAATACCAAGATTTTCAATGGTCCGGAGTGTAACGGTAAGCCCCATCAACGCAATACCAATTTCGATGGGAAATTTTTCTGCCCATTTCATCCCCGGTGCGAAAGATGGCTGATTCAAAACAGTATTACCTAATAAAATACCTAATAACATTGCGATTGCTTCCGCGCCTAAAAACGGCAGCCACGTAGCTAATACTTTAGCAACTGCAGACAATATTAAAGTAATGATAATACCAGAAATCATAGTCTTTTTAATTTTCATGTCAATTCTCCCACACGTTTAACAGCACCAATGGGCTGCTAAATTCTAATTTCGATAGTTATTATGTTACCCCCACCTTTGCTATTTGTAAAATAAATATTTATAATATATTCAATTAAGTATTTTAATAGGAAGTCATATGTTTAAACGAATCCAATCCTTTATCGCAGTTTATGAAACACGTTCTTTTTCAAAGGCGGCTGAACAATTATTTATTTCTCAACCTACAGTCAGTGTGCATATTAAACAGTTAGAGTTGCAATTAAACACTACGTTATTTGAACGAAACGGGCGTACTGAATTAGTACCTACTACAAATGCCAGAAAATTTTACCAACATGCTCTACATCTACTGGATGACTGGCAAAATGCAACAGACAGCTTAGATTTAGCTGAAGAACGGCCACGTACTACAGTGAGAATAGGTGCATCGCAGACCTCAGCAACCGTTCTGCTGCCCAAGATTTTTGCACAAATAAAAAAAGATGAATTTAACACCATTGATTTCAAAATTGAAATGCATAATTCTGAAGAAATCCTGGCTGGTGTTTTAAATCATCAATTTGATTTTGGCATAATTGAAAAACCGATCACACATGATTTTATTACTCGTGATGCGATAGCCGTCGATCAACTTATTTTGGCTGGTAATCTGGACAGCACTGTTTGGTTGGTTCGGGAAAAAGGTTCTGGGGTGTATCATTACACACAACAATACTTTAAACAACATAACATTGTACCAGATCATTTCTTAACTATTGCAAATAATGATATTATTGTAAAAATGCTGGCACAAAATGTTGGTAAATCTATTGTTAGTATTCAAGCTTTACCAGAATCTGTTCCTTATAAGAAACTAGATGACGCGTTTAACCGTCAATTTTATATTATTCACCATGAACATAGTAATCAGAGTGCTATCAAAAATGAGATCGCACGCTTTATTCAGATTGCCAGAAATTTATAAGAAAATAACTTCATCGTTTTCAAAACCTTTAATTCTTGCCAAACTTTCAACACGTACCCCGCGCTCATCTAGAATTTGACGGCCTTTTTGAAAAGTCTTTTCTATGACAACCCCAACCCCAACAACATTAGCATTTGCATCGTTGGCGATCTTAAGCAGCCCCTCGACAGCCTGTCCATTAGCTAAGAAATCATCGATTATTAAGATATTTTCAGCGGCACTTAGGAAGCGATGATCAATCATAATATGATTCGTCGTTTGCTTTGTAAATGAATACACATCTGCAGTCCAAACATTCTCTGGCAATGTTAAAGATTTATTTTTTCGTGCGAATACAACTGGCACATGAAGTGCCAGACCTGCAAAAACTGCCGGAGCTATTCCAGATGATTCAACCGTTACGATCTTATCAATTTTCTCATCAGAAAATATTGTTGCAAATTCTTCACCCATGGCTTGCATAAGTTCTGGGTCAACTTGATGATTTAAAAAAGAGTCCACTTTTAACACATCTTTACCCAAAACACGACCATCTTTTTTAATTCTTTGCTCTAATATTTTCATCATTCATTTCCTTTTTCATTTACTGCCACTATTGACAACCACTACCTTTTTAATTTGAGACGTTTTTAGAAAAAAATGGCGACAAACTATCGTAATCAATACAAAATTTGAAATGATCATTATTTTCGAAAAAAACCAGAAATCATCATCAAAATGCTAACCAACGCCATTAATATAAGGGTAATAACAATCGTTACCCACCAACCACTTTGTGCATCAGCAAACGGCAACCACTTCACATTTTCACCATAAAACCCACTTACAATAGTTGGGACTGTCAAAACAATTGAGTAAACAGTTAATACCTTCATCGTCCAATTCAAATCACGATTACTGAGATTGCCCATCGCGTCACTAACTGAATTAATCACTTCTAGTGCCAAGTTAGCCATTCGCTTAGCTTGTTCAACTTCAACTCTTACATCATCAATATGTTCTAATTCAAACTCTTTCAATAATGTTTTAAAATCTGTTCGAAAGCTATCTAGCATCACATGATTATTGGCCAGTGAATTTTGAATATAAATCATTTGTGTTTTTAAATATAATAACTCATTCATTTGGTGTGTCGTTTGTTTTTGTTGACCAAATTGTGCTTGAATGACACGCCGTTTTTTATTAATTTCTGTTATTTCGTCAACATACTTTATCATTAAAGAATATAATCCTGTCATGATAAAATCAAATGCACTAATTTCGTCCTCTTGCGCTCGTATTTGTTGATTTTGCGGATCTAATATAATCGGTTTGATGTAATCTGTAGGCTCATGCGTAAATGTATAGACATCATTATGAGCAAATAAAATACCAATTGGCCTCGTCTCTACATTGTTGTCTTGATGTACAATCACGTCAATAACCATCAAAGTTTCGTCCGCATGCCGATCATATTCCATGCGCACACTCTCATTATGATCAACAGCATATCCTATCATTTCATTGGTTAAGTGGTGCTCTTTGACTAAGCTTTCATGTTCTTCAACTGTCAAATTTGAAACGTGATACCATGTAAAGTTTTTTACGTTCTTAACTATCTCAATCATTTTCTGCTATCCCTATAAGTCAGATTTTGTGGCTTTGCAAACACTGATTTTCCAACAGCTAAAAACCCTTCTCGTTCGTAAAAACGTTGCGCAGCAACATTAGCTGTAACCACTTTTAATTCTAACGCTTGCGTTACTTGATTGCGTGCCCAATCAAGTAATTTTGCACCAATGCCACAACCATTCCAGCCTTCTTTAATAAATAGCAGATGTAAAAAACTGTCACGCTCTGATAAGGATGCAAATCCTACAATTTCTTGATTAATAATAGCGACCTCGACCACCTCACCATGAGAAACTCTAGCAAAATCCTCTAATTTAGGATGTTTAACCCAAGAAAAATTATGTTGTCGAGCACCTAAATAAATACGCGCAAGTGCCTCTGAATCGTCAGGTTGCATTGCGCGTAGTACTAGATTTTTCGTTGATTTAGTTTGCAAAAAATTTTTTGGACTGGTCATTAACATTCTCTTTTGATTGCTTATCTGAGTTCCAGAATGGCACATAGATTTTACCAAGTACATGCTTCTTTTCAACGTAACCAAACATACGACTGTCATTTGAAACCGATCGGTGGTCGCCTAGTACAAAGTATGAATTCTTTGGTACAACTGTTGTGTTACGATCTTTCTTTTGCCAAAAATCTCGAGATGATAGCGTTTTTAACGTCCAATCACCCCAAGTGCCCCCTGATTGTTGCTCTAATCCAATGTAATCCTGATTAACTTTTTTACCATTAACATATAGATTCGCACCTTTATGTGATACTATATCACCGCCAACAGCAATTACGCGCTTCACATAATCCTTGTGCCCAGATTTAATTTGTGGATCCTCATTGGTTGCGTCAAAAACTATGACATCCCCACGTTTCACAGTAGATATTTTGCTCTCAACAACTAATTCGCCATTGTCTAAATTGGGATTCATTGACGGTCCGTCAACTGTCACCAAAGTAAACAGAAATGTGCGGATAATCAAAGCAATGAAAAGACCAATGACAATGGGTATTACCCAGTTTTTTATAAAGTTCATATCCTATCTGCCCCTCTAACATTAAATAATATTATATCAGTTTTTAAAAAATATTTATACAAAAAAAGCTGGAAACAGTGTTATAACAACATTGTTTCCAGCTAATAATATCATTTTTTACCGCTTACGGCGTTTTGCTTTTCTGATTTTACGTTGTTTTTCTTTTTCAAGTTGCGCTGCTGCTTCGCGTTCACGTCGTATTTTGAAAGGATTTTGCAAGAAAAATGTCTGTACAGTTTGGAAAGCATTTCCCACAACCCAGTACAGTGACAAAGCACTCGGAACGGCTAGAGCAGAGAAAAAGATGATCACAGGGAAAATGTATGGCATAGCCTTAGTCATACCATTTTGATCGGGGTTAGATTGCATTGAAAGCCATGATGATGCAAACGTGAACAATGCGGCCAACACCGGTAAAATAAAGTACGGATCATTACTTCCCAATTGTAGCCACAGAAACTTTCCCGATCTTAGAACAGGTGAATTCCAAATTGACTGATACAGTGCAATTAAAATAGGCATTTGCACAATTAAAGGTAACATTGAAGCAAATGGATTTACGCCAGCATCCTTATAAAGTGCTTGTTGCTCTGCCATCATTAACTGACGACTTTCAGTATCCTTACCTGGATACTTTGCTTGTAGTTCTTTTAAAGCCGGCTGAACCACTTGCATTTTCATCATTGATTGCACTTGGTATACCATTAGTGGCAAGATCAAGAAGCGAATAAAAATAGTAAACAGGATAATACCCATACCATAGTTATTGCCAAACCAACTTGAAGCACCCAAAATAGCTCTTGTAAACACCGCGACAATCGCACTCCAGAAACTATGTGATGTCACATGTCCATCATACGACAATCCGGACACAATGATTAAGACCAACGCTACTCCTGCCATAATCAAAGGTAACGGTCCAATTCTCTTCAAAATATTCTCAAATCGCTTCATTCGTTCTCTTCTTTCAATATCTTAGCCAACTTTAACACATGAATCATTTGATTTTTCAAAAATTTTTGACTTCTATGTGCTGCAGCAGGGCGTGCAATGACTAATAAATCCAACTCTTGAGGTAATTCAGGTTTCAATTCTAACAAGCTTTGACGGATACGACGTTTAACCCAAACCCGCTCATGTGCTTTACCTACTTTTTTACTAACCGAAAGCCCAACACGAAAATGTTTTTGCTCTGGTTTATCCATTTGATAAACAATAAAATACTTATTAGCTACAGAACGGTGTTTATTAAAAACATGTTGAAATTCTTCTGGTTTTTTTATGCGGAATGTTTTTCTCATGAAATTACTCCCTATTTATGTACGTAGCCGTATCAACATGCCTAAATGGTTACTAAAATGTTCATCTTCACGATAAATAATATATTATTTATTTCTTCATGTACTAAATAAAAAAGCCACTGCATAGCAGCGACCTTGTTAGGCAGATAGAACCTTGCGGCCCTTTGCACGACGGCGAGCCAAAACTTTACGACCGTTGCTCGTGCTCATACGCTTACGGAATCCGTGTACGCGTTCACGATGACGCTTTTTTGGTTGGTATGTACGCTTCATGTGTGTTCACCTCCATTCACGATTTTTACCTGCAAAAACTTTGCAATTCGAGTTTAATCATATCATGAAATCAACCCCAGCACAAGCGTACTAGATTTTTTTTCAAATACTTAACTATTATACGCTCTTTGCTATGTTAATAGCAATATAATCCTCATCTCAGCATTGACAATCAAACTTTTGTTACAATAAATTTTAGAAATATACTTATATATTAGTTTAAAATTTTTTAATCATACTTGCTCAAATATTATCAATATACTCTAAGGACTCTTCTTATGCGTAAATTAACACATCCTAACCACAATTGTATTTCAGAAACTGTTCTATTTAGTCAGCTTCCCCAAGATGAACTAAATATGATCAGCAAACAAATCAATTACATTGAATACGCGCCTGGGGAAACCATTTTTGATGTAGAGGATGATTCTGATCGACTACTATTAGTACATCAAGGCAAACTAAAGATCAGCCAAACCTCCAGCAATGGAAAAGAACAAACGCTTTATTTCTTAAATGAAGGTGACATTGATGGAGAAGAATCTTTAATTATAGGTTCACGCCACGCAGTAACGTGTGTCGCTGTGGTAAAATCTCGCATTTGTGAAATTCGCAGAAGCGATTTTATGACCTTAACAAAACGACAACCAACCATTGGTCTATCATTAGCCATATCTATTGCTGAAAAGATGCAGAAATTACAGACACAACAAGCTAATCTTTTAACTGGATCTGTGGAAGATAGATTATTGAAGTTTTTAAAGGATACTGCCGAGGAAACAGATAGTTTAAGTTTCGAACTACCTATGTCAAAAAAAGAACTAGCAGCTTATCTCGGCACTATTCCTGCTACCTTGAGTCGAAACTTTACAAAACTTGAAGAAAAAAGAATTATCAGTAGTAGCTCCAAAGGTAAAATCGTGTTAAATATCACAAAAATAGATAATCCTTGACTTAGGTCAATTACTTATGTGATTGTTTGAGCTTATAATTGATGTACAGATTACAATTACTAATCGGAGGACATACATCATGAAAATAGGTATAATTGGTGCTACACATGCTGGCGTATATGCAGCCAAACAAATCAAATCGGAGCATCCCGAGGCAGAAGTAACTGTATTTGAAAAAAATACTACTGTTTCATTTTTGTCGTGCGGCATAGCTTTGTGGATTGGTGATCATGTTTCTGATCCTGAAAAAATGTTCTACGAAACTCCTGAATCAATGCGCAACCAAGGTATTACCATGTTGATGGCGCACCAAGTTAATCAGGCTGACCTAAAATCTAAAACATTAACAGTAACTAATTTAGATACAGAAGAGGTTACAACACAACAATTTGACAAAATAGTTATCACAACTGGTTCAAAGCCCGTTATTCCAAATATTCCTGGGATTGACAGTAATCGTGTGTATTTCTGTAAATCTTGGGATGACGCTACTCGTATCAAAAGCGTTGCCAAAGATCTCAAGCGTGTAGCTGTCATTGGCGCTGGTTACATTGGGGCTGAGTTAGCTGAACAACTTTCTGTTACTGGAAAACAAGTGACGTTAATTGATGGTGCTGACCGTGTGTTGGCAAAAAACTTTGGTCCGGCTTTCACCGAGCGTATTCAAAAAGAGTACGAAAAAAACAATGTTGATGTGGTTCTCAACCAGTTTGTATCTAAATTCGAAAACACGCCTAACGGTATCAAAATAACCACACCAAATGGCTCATACGAAGCTGATATTGCAATACTAGGCATTGGATTCTTACCAAACACCGATTTATTCAGTGGTCAACTTGAGACACTCCCAAATGGTGCGATAATTGTTAACGATTATATGCAAACTAGTGAAGACAACGTCTATGCCGCTGGAGATGCCAGTACTGTCTTTTTCAATCCAACCCAAGCCATTGATTACATCCCCTTGGCTACAAACGCTATCCGCCAAGGTATACTAGTCGGTAAAAACATTGTTGAACCAACAACTCGTTACCTCGGAACACAAGCTACTTCCGCAGTCGAACTATATGAACAGGCCATGGTTGCTACCGGATTGAATAGTGCGACTGCTAAAGAAAAAGGTCTTGATGTCATTGAAACAGTTATCGAAAGTGATTATCGTCCCGACTTTATGCTAAGTACAACTTCTGTTCTTAGTTCATTAACTTGGGAAAAAGATACTGGCCGAATTGTTGGCGGTTCGTTTATGTCTCAACATGATGTGTCGCAATCTGCCAATCTCGTTTCCATAGCCATTCAAAAACAAATGATAATTGATGAATTAGCAATGTCTGACTTTTTCTTCCAACCCAACTTTAGTCAACCAATTAACTACATTCCTGAGGTTGCTCTTGCCGCTGTCGCTGAGAAACAGGCTTTGACATTAGCTTATTGATGAATTTATTGAATTAATGTATACAAATAAAACACGACTTTCTATGACGAGTCGTGTTTTATTCTTGTATCGTGATTTTTATATTTAAATTATTAGTCTTTGTCACCTAAGATTGAAACCATAGAAACAGTAAAATTCCATCACTGTCAATCTTTGACCAAAGTTCTTTTTAATTTCAAAGGAGCCATAGATTGTAAAGGAGCCCAAATAGCCATTCATCACGATGTAATTTTTTCATCAATATTCTGCCATCTTTTGACAAATTATGGTTGAGAGATAGTTTTCGAAGTTCATTAGTCATACTTGTTAATTCTCTGTATTCTGATACTTTTGGATTATTCAACTTTTTAGTTGTATCAGAGATTAATTTTTCTTCATCACGATTTAAATTGGGGTGTTTTTCTAAAAATTTTAATAAATATTTTTGTTTATCCGTTTTGAACATGGTTTTCATTTTAATTTTTACGTTCGTTAATTGTTATCAAGTTTAAAAGTATGCATATTATTTAAACATATGTGGTAAGCGTCCGTCAATTTTTTGCTAAATTAACTAATATAAGCCATTTAACAAATAAAAATAGCCCAGTGAAAATGATTCGGGTCAATTTCACTGAACTATTTTTGTTTACTTTATACAGTCTATGCCACAAAAAGACTATTCAAATGAAGCCCACAATTTTACAATCGCTTGTACACCTTCATCCCCATGTTCTTGACTCAATCGCTCAAATAGTTGCTCGGCAAGTTTGGTATTGGGCAAATCTATATCCATTTCCTTAGCAGCGTCTAACGCTATTCGTAAGTCTTTTAGTAAGTGCTTGACATAAAACCCAGGCGCATAATCACCTTGGAAAATACGTGGTATATAATTATCGACCGACCATGATCCTGCAGCGCCTTTACGCCAAACATTGTAGGCACTCTCTAAATCAAGGCCAGCTGCTTTTGCATAAACTAAGGATTCTGCCATTGTAATAACGGTTGCTGCAACACCAATATTGTTGCTCATCTTCATGTGTTGTCCCTTGCCCGCTGAACCAGCAAAAACAATTTGCTGTCCAATAACGCTTAATACAGGTTTAATCTCATCAAGAACTTGTTGTTCGCCACCAACCATAATCGCTAATGTCCCATTCTTAGCACCAATGTCACCACCTGAAACTGGCGCATCCAACACTTTGAATCCTAAATCAGCACCAGTTTGAGCCAATTGTTCAGCCAAACGTGGTGTTGAAGTTGTCATATCAACCAAAATTGAACCTTCTTTAGCACCAGCAAAAACACCATCTTCACTCGTCCACACTTCTTCAACATCTTTTGGATAACCAACCATCGTAAAAGTAATATCCGAGTACTGTGCAACTTTGGCCGGTGTATCTCGCCAGATAGCGCCATTGTTGAGCACTGTATTTGCTTTGCTATGGGTACGATTGAAAACGGATACCTCATAGCCCGCTTGCAATAAATTATTAATTATTCCTGTGCCCATTACGCCAGTACCAATAAATCCGATATTCATACTTCATCCTCCTTAATTTAAAAGCACCACACCCATGTGCAATGCTTTTAAATAGCTATTTTGTAGTAATCAGTTGTTGAATAGTTTTTAAAACACCACTATGATTATTATCCGCCAATGCAACATTAAATTGACCAATAATGTCAGCATCCGGCATTTTATATGGCAGCCCAACTGCGTTTAACATTTCCAAATCATTACCACCATCACCAAAAGCAACAGCATGAGACAAGTCAAGAGCATAACTTTCAGCTAACATTTTTAATCCTTCGGCCTTATTGACATAGGCAGGAACAATATCAATAGCCCCAGTACCTGTTTCCGTAATATGCACATCATCACCAAAGAATGCAAGGGCATCATCGTAAAACCTTTTTTCGTCAAAGTTTGTCCAACTCATAGTGACTTTGTAGATTGGTTCGTTAATTTCACGCACGTCACCGAAACTTTTAACGTACTTAAAGTATTTAAAATAACGCTTGTTACTTGCCATATCCAAATCCAAAGGCAAATAAGCGGTCTCATCTGTTGAAAAAACCAAGCCACGGTCTGGACGCATACTATAGTTATTCAAGAATTGTTGAATTTTACGCAAAGTTACCGGGGGGAGAACTTTCGAGAACAACACGGTGCCATCGCTTTTCACCACACGAGCCCCGTTATTGGTGACAAAATTCAAGGGCTCATTAAGAAAATCTTTAAATAAGATATTAATGCGTTCTTGATGAACACCTGTGGCTATCGTAAATTGAATATGCTTCTTATTTAATTCACGCAATACATTACGAAACAATGCTTGATCAAACTTCTTATCGTCCGTCAAAAACGTACCGTCTAAATCCGTTGCTATCAGCTGAATGGTCAATGTTGGAAAGTTCCTTTACCTGTCTACTAGTCTATATGCTATTCATTCTACCTTGATAAACTGGGTATAGCAAATCTGTCTTTTTGTTTCACGTGAAACAATCAAGATTATGCCAAAATCTGTTGTGCAATCCATGCCCCTTCGCGCAAAACAACCGTATTAACACCAGGGCGTGGAATAACTGTCCCGAACCATTTTTTGCCTTCAAGAGGGATACCATAAATATATAAGTTATGCATGCGCTCCCCTTTGGAATTAACAACCTCAAAGGTACGACGATCCGCATCAGCTGAACCCAATTTATAGGTTGATCCATCGTTACGTGTCCAAATAGCAGCTGCCAAAATGCCCTTCTCTCGCAGACTAGCAATCAATGGGTTTGTTGATAGGTCAATGTTTGTCATGCCAACACGCGCTTCAACTAATGCATTACCTTGCACTTCGTTTCCCCGAGCATCACGAGCAACAAAGTTACCTGATTCAGTGGTGACCTGTATGTTGGCAGCCATGACTTCCACAATTCCAGCTTTAATCAAGGCACGTAACTGCTCGACACGTTCCAAGGGTGGTCCAACAGATACCATAGCGTCTAACGGTCTGAATTTACTCAAAAATATTTCATATTCATCTGCAGAGAAATAATCATGCTCAACTACAAAACGAACCCGATCGCGTAAATCACGTAAAATATCGAAAGCACCTGCAAAAGGCGCTATTTTATTGCCTAAGCGAGCATCTTGAATGTCTTTTTCTAAGTAGTCTAATAACCACTCCGTATAATCAGCACTCTTAGGTAAATACTTTGCCGGTTGACGTATAGCCTCGATATCAAAAGGTGGCTCATCAATCAAACCAACTGATTCTGCTGTTGCATTTAAATCAGCACTCGTTAGTAACGCCTGCTTCAAATCCTGCGCCTGATCGTATGTCAAATTGCTAGTTGGACTGTCGATTCTATTCAGTAAGTGTTTATAGGTCAACTCCTTAACAAGCAACTTTTCAAAATCATCGTACTTGATTTGTCCATGTCCAGCTGCGCGCAAAGCTTCTAAGGCTGGTAGTGTGAAAAATATTGGCTCATAAACTTCACTTGTCTCTTTTTCATTGATACCACGCGCATGCAATGGCACGCCACTACGAGACCCGGCAATAATATGCGGTTCTCGTCCAGATGAATGATAGGTCAAATCACCATCTGTTTCGCGTTCAAAGTACCCCCCTTTTCCAATTGACAATCCTGCCATATAATCGAAAAAGCTTAGCCCGAGGCCACGAATGATGACTTTATCTTCTTGCGAAAATACGGAAAGATTGGCCTCAGATGGATGCGTAGGCGGCAAATACTTTAGACTATTTTCGTCTGCAAATGACTTAAACTTAGCTTCTTCAGCCGTTAAATCATTATTTGAATGTCCTAAGGCCATCACGACTTGATTGGCTAAAATTTGGGTCCCATCTGTCAAAACTACTTGGTAATTTGTACCAATTTGAGTAAGGTTTTCTACGCTTTGCTGCGTAAAGGTTAATGTTTGATTGCTACGGACTCTCTTTTTCAGCCATTCAAAATACCAAGCCGCGTAAATGCCCATCATGCCTCTCGTAGCAAAATCACTAGGTGATGTTAAATGTTGTATTTCGGCTGTATAGGAATCATCAAACTCTGAATGCTTCTCCAAAAAAGTGCGCGCGTCTGACTTTAACCACTGAAACAAAGTTGGTCCATGTAGTGGTTTACCACCATGTTCAATTGAATCATCAGTAAATAACGTAATTTGATCAATCACTGTATTCATTAGAAACAATTTATTTTGTGGAATGGATGGGTCCCAGACTCGTCCACCAATGACGTGTGGATCAAATATTTGAACATCGAGTTGAACATCGTCATCCGCTAAATTAATCAGTCGCTCAGCCACCGCTAAACCACGCGGACCGGCACCAATGATTGCTACTTGCATTATTTATCTTCTCCAGAACGTCTAATTTATTAACGCTTTTATATTATTATTAGTTTCCCATTATTATAGTTGTTTATAAAAATATTTTCAAAATGCTCAATAAATATCATAGGTACCTTAAAACACAAAAACGACAGCCATTAGGCTGACGTTATTAGTATATTCATTCATTTGCAACTAGTTATTTATCAATGTCATAAGAATCGGAACCACTACCAAACTAAGAATTGTTGATTCAGTTACCATAATTGCTGCATAATCAGCATCCGCACCATACAAACTAGCCACTACTGGCGCATTTGTCATAACCGGCATAGCTGACTGTAAGATAAATACTTGTTTCATTAGATGCGGCACATCAGCCTTCCATAGGAGGAAAAACATGACAATTGGGGCCAAAATAAAACGACCAAATAATATACCTAAGCTATATTTATTGAACTCCATATTTCTCAAGCCTGCGCGCTGCACAGCAATACCAATAAAGAACATTGATAGTGGCACAGTTAAGTTACCTATGTACTGTAAATCAGAAACCACAAATGTTGGCAGTTTAACATCTGTCCAAACAAAAATGATTCCTAAGATAAAGCCAAGCAACGGTGGTGAAAAAACCTTTGATAGCGTCGCCCTGATATCAAATTTCCACGCGCCTTCCCCATCACGCTGGATGAGATAAGTACCCAATGTCCAGAAAAAAGTCGTGTTCACCATATAATAAACTAACACATACGGTAGACTTTTAACACCAAACAAAGCCATATTTATTGGTAAGCCGACAAATACAGTATTTGAATTGAAAAACATTGATTGAAAAAGGCCACGGCGATTTTTTCGAATACCTAAAGCTCGTGCAAATCCAACCGAAATTGCAAATAAAACTAGCATCGAGATAATTGGAAATTTAATTTCAGGTAATAAACGTATCAGTTCGCCTTTAGTGAAATCATGCGTTATCGTATTCACCATGTACATTGGCAACGCAACCTGCGTAACGATACGTGCAATAATCTGGCCACTTTTATCCGTGAACCACTTTGCACTTGCCAATCCATAACCAATGGCAACCATTACTAGGATCACCAAGACACCCTGTATACTCTGTAAAAATACGCTCAAAACACTGCCCCATTTATGTGAGAAATTTTAAAATTATTCACATAACATCATATCATTTACTAGTTTTGTTTGCACCATCTATATAAAAATATGCATAAAACCGTTGATGAACATACGAACGTGTTAAATTATTTTTTTTCAGGAAAAAAATCGATTTCTCGCCCATTTAAGTCCTGTACTTCACGATAATTATTTGGATAATCAGCATGTAAAAATGCTTTATCTTGCTTTGATATTTGTATTGCTGACGTCAAAACGAGCCAGTTAATATTTTGCCCTAATGGCGGTGTTGTCAACGATCCTGTATATCGATAATAACTACGATTGTCAGGAATTAACTTCATTAACCCTTCTGCGTTAACATGTTCATCATAAATGTTTTGCACTTCGATACCGTTATCATTATTTGCTGTTTCTCCAAAAACTGCTAACACTAACGTTTGATTATCACGTTGAAAAACAAAATGAATCTCAGCATCGTACCTCTTACCGTCTACGAGATGTTCTGCCCCATCATGAAAATGAAATCTTTCTAATGCCCATACCGTCCCATCAACACGCAAATTACCTTGAACTAAAAACTGTTCTCCTATAATTCGATCGTCAGACTGGACTCGATCCTCAAAATGAATAATCAACTGACTGTTTTCTTGTTGTTGAATGCTTGTCAACGGAATATCAATCGGTGATTGATAAATCGTGTCATCGGCCTTTCGCCAATCCTCTTGTTCTCTATAATCTAAGTGCTTCATCCGGGTACCTCTTAAATTTCTTACTATCGTATTTATATATAGTAAAGCAACAACAAAGAAAGTTCCCACAATATGCTCACAATGCACCATCAATTTTTGCTCCCCAGCATCAATTGGTTCATTTATTCTAACACGTTTTATTTTGTGAAAATAATTATTAATGCATTTTGGTTGACTATCCTAACAAAAACAGCTCAAAAGCTATGATAATTAAGGTTTTTTCAAAAATATTTATCAACTTTTTAGAGGAAAAACAGAAAATAAAATAGCTCCTTAATAAATTCTTTAACATTCACAATGTTATAAAAACTTATCCTCTACCTGTTTACTCACGGTGTTTTTTAGCTTTTTACTAACATGCTCTTTCACAAGTTATCCACATATCCACAAGTTGTGAACTCACCCCTGTGGATAATGTTTATAAACAGCCTCAATTATTGTCCTTTCGCCCTTTTGCTTGTGTATAACAATGTTCATTTGTGGATAACCCACACATTTGTTCGTCTTAATATCAACAACCCCTCTTTTTCATTGTCCACAACTGTTGATATTCTCTAAAGTTGTCGTTTGCCTGTGGAAAACTATTTTTCTTATTGTTATAATTATCTTTGCTACTTCTTCTATATTAGAAAAGTCGTCGGTTCAATCCATAATCTTCGTTAAATACTATCAACGTAAGATCGTCATTTCATTCTGACTTGAACCATATTTAGGAGAGATAATCGTGACAAAACCAATAACCAAAGAAGAATTATGGTCAAAAGTACAAGCCGAATTTTTTACCAAGCTCGGTCGTGTTACTTTTTCCACCTATATAGAACCGCTAAAACCGCTGACACTAGGGGATACCAGTTTAACATTAGCAGTACCAAGTGATATGGCACAAGATATCATTGATCAATGGGATAGTGAATACTCCATGGATTTTGTACAATTTGCCATGTCGATTGCTGATGGTTTTATTAAGCCCGACTTGCAAGTGGCCGAATCAAAGCCTACCACTATACCAACTTTTTCAGATAATTTATCATTTACGCGCGAATCTGACTTAAATCCAGATTTTACTTTTGAAAAATTTGTTATCGGTTCAGGAAACGAAAATGCCTATGCTGTCGCGCGTGCAGTTGCTGATGAACCTGGACAAGTATACAATCCATATTTAATTTATGGTGGGGTTGGTCTTGGAAAAACACATTTGATGCAAGCTATCGGCAACGCATATGCTGTGTCGACGCCAAGCGCGCACATTAAATACGCTACGGCTGAAGATTTTTTGAACGATTTTACTGAATCTTTACGTGCAGGGGATGGTGCTACAGCAGCTTTTAAGCAAGAATATCGATCTGTTGATCTCTTACTTGTTGATGATATCCAATTCTGGTCTGGAAAAGAAAAAGTTCAAGAAGAATTTTTCAATACTTTTAACGTTTTAACTAAAAATGGTAAACAAATCGTTATGACTTCAGATAAATTACCAACAGAAATTGTTGATCTACAAACACGATTAACATCACGTTTTGAAGCCGGCATTATGATGGATATTCAAAAACCTGATTTACCGACAAGAGTAGCTATTCTACAAAATTTGTCTGAATCTGATGGTTTAGATATTCCTAATGATGTGTTAGAACTGATTGCCGAAAAAATTGACTCTAATGTACGTAGCTTAGAAGGGGCATTCCATAAGTTTGAAGCCAGTTTGCGTTACATGAACAAACCGGCTACAAAAGAAACTGCTCAGCAAATATTAGGTGATTTAAATATTAATCAAGGCTTCAAGATTACTGTTGAGCGTATTCAACAGGTTGTGGCAGATTATTATATGCAAACTATTGATGATCTTAAAAGTTCAAGCCGCAAAAAAGATCTTGTCACTGCACGGCATGTTGCTATGTACCTAACGAGAACACTAACAAATGAAAGCTTGCCTGACATTGGCCGTTCTTTTGGTGGGCGAGATCATTCTTCGGTACTACATGCTACAACCAAAATCACTGAAAAATCAGAGAGCGATCCACGTACAAAAGAAATGTTGGACGCCCTAACTGATGAAATTAAACATGGCAAATAACTCTAAGCATTGCTCATAAAAACGTGTGTTTATAAAATTGTAAAAATAGGGTAGTTACCAACAGCGTTGTGAACAACTACTTATAAACGTTGTTTTAGTCACAGGGGACTTTTCCACAACATCAACACCCCTTATTATTACTACTACATATTTTTTATATAATTATTAATATAACAATCACTTATTTGCTTAATTTAAAAAGGAGTAACATCATGCAATTTACAATTAACCGTTCAGCCTTTATTAAAGCCCTCAATGATGTATCACGTGCTATTTCATCACGAACAACTATTCCAATTTTGACTAATATCAAATTAGTTTTAAATGATGAAGAATTAGTCCTTACTGGTTCAAATGCAGATATTTCTATTGAAACAACTGTGCCACAATCAGATACCAGTGCCCAATTAATTATCACAACTCCTGGTGGCATTACCTTACCGGCAACTTTCTTTATTAATATTGTTAAGCGCCTTCCTAATGATGCAATGACTCTTAATGTTGAGGGCTTACGAGCTACTATTACATCTGGTGCCTCATCATTTACAATTAATGGACAAGACGTACAAAACTACCCACAATTACCAGAAATGGATGATGTGCAAAGTTTGAGTGTTTCTGCTGCGCAACTTGTCGATATTATTTCGCAAACAAAAATTTCAGCTTCTACGCAAGAAAGTCGACCAATTTTAACTGGGATACATCTACAATTAACAGGAAATAGCGTGAAGGCAGTTACAACTGATTCTCATCGCTTATCCCAACGAATTGTTCAACTAACAGGAACTGACGCCAACAATGTTGATGCAAATGTAATTATTCCAGCAAAATCTTTTAATGAATTACAAGCATTACTCGAGGGACAAGATCGTGTGGAAATCAAGTTTTCTACAAACCAAGCGGTGTTTGATTTAGGACATACAACATTTTATTCACGTTTACTAGAGGGAAACTATCCTGAGACAGATCGTTTGATTCCCACGGAGAGCACGACACAAATCACAATTGAAGCAAGCTCATTACTGGGTGCAATTGATCGAGCAAGCTTACTGAGTCACGAAAGTCGGAATAACGTTGTTCAATTGTCATTAAAAGCAGGGCGTGCAGTGTTAACCGGTACATCTCAAGAAGTTGGACAGGTGACCGAAGAGTTGAATGCCAATAGCATTGAAGGGGAGGACTTAGAAATCTCTTTCAATCCGGATTACGTTCGTGATGCTTTGCGTATTTTTAATGGCAAGCGTGTAGATGTTAAATTTACAAGTAATTTACGTCCGTTTACTTTGACACCTGAAGGAGAGACGGACAATAAACAATTACAACTCATAACACCAGTCCGCACGTTTTAAATTGAAAAATATGTCATTTGTTCAAATACTTGAAAATAAACCCGTTTAAACAAAAATAAACAAAACACACTAACGAGGCCTAGAATTGCTTATATACAATTTTAGGCCTCGTTTTTGAGCTTTTAGGGTTTAAAAATGGTATAATACTATAGTAACTACCGTGACCATTAACTCACAAAGAGAAAGCGATATATGACAACCAGCGTACGTATCACAACTGAATACATTACTTTGACACAATTATTAAAAGAAGAGAACATTATTTCATCAGGCGGCCAGGCCAAATATTATTTAATGGATTTTCCGGTGTTACTCAACGGAGAAACAGAAAATCGTCGCGGTAAAAAGTTATACGATCATGATGAGATTGTTATTGATGGCGAAACATACACAATTGAATTAGCAGAGAATGCTGAAGAGTTGATAGCAGAAGCTGAGACGCAAAGAGCTGAACGTGCTATGAACGCTAAAAAAACCGTCCGTGATGATCGTATTAAGGCACAAAAGGCAGCTGCAGCCAAAGCCCGTAAGGAAGCTAGATTTGCTGAATTACGCAAAAAAAATCGTACTCGTGCTGGTGGATTTGGTCGCTCGACAAACAAACCTAAAGGACCCGGTTCGTGGAACTCGAATCGTTAAAGCTCGATCATTATCGTAATTATTCAGATTTAACGCTGGAATTTAGCTCGGGTGTGAATGTTTTTCTTGGTGAAAATGCGCAAGGAAAAACAAACTTATTAGAAAGTATTTATGTATTGGCACTTGCAAGGTCACATAGAACCAGTAGTGACAAAGACTTGGTCCAATGGCAAGCAAAAGAAGCAACTATCAGTGGCCGGGTTAAACGTTCTATTAGTGAGACCCCGCTGTCGCTCCATTTTTCTAATAAGGGTAAAAAAGCACGGGTTAATCATCTTGAACAATCAAAGCTGTCGCATTATATCGGGCAACTCAATGTCATTTTGTTTGCACCAGAAGATCTTGAGCTGGTTAAAGGGGCGCCAAGCGTACGTCGCCGTTTTATTGACATGGAGTTTGGCCAAATGAACCCCTTGTATTTGTATAATACGACACAATACAAGCGGATTTTAAAAGAAAGAAATGCTTATCTTAAGCGTTTGCAACTTAAACAGACAACGGACACAGTATTCTTGGATGTATTGAGTGAACAATTGGTTGATGTAGGTTCACAAATTTTAATTGCACGTCAAGAATTTTTGAACAAATTAGAACTGGCTGCACAACCAATTCACGCTGAAATATCTGATCAGCGTGAAGCTTTGAAATTACGATATATGAGTTCGGTTGATTTTGCTTCAGATGCTAGTCTTGAAGAGGTGAAATCGGTGTTCGCTGATGCATTGTCACGTCAGCGTTCACGTGAAATTATGCAAGGATCGACAATGGTTGGCCCTCATCGCGACGAATTACAATTTGATGTTAATGGGAATAATGTTGCTATTTTTGGTTCACAAGGACAGCAACGAACGACGGCGTTGGCTATTAAATTAGCCGAAATTGATTTAATGCAACAAGAAACTGGGGAGTATCCAGTATTGCTTCTCGATGATGTACTTAGTGAACTTGATGCCAGTCGGCAGACACATTTATTATTGGCAATTCAAGATAAGGTGCAAACATTTATCACTGCACCAACACTCAGCGATATTGCACGGCAACTCATTCGAAAACCACGTGTGTTTCATGTGAAACAAGGAGTGATTACACTCGAAAACGACACATAGGTTAAATCAATGAATTGATTTTGCTATGTGATGATAATAGATAGTACATAAAGGATACAAAATGGCAGAAAATAACGAAAATATAGATCAAGAATTAGAATCAGTTGATGATATTATTACTGATGACGAAGAAATCCGACACGCTAGCACGGTTGATGCGAAGGCCGGTGATTATAATGCTGATCAAATTCAAGTATTGGAAGGCTTAGAGGCTGTTCGTAAGCGTCCCGGAATGTATATAGGAACGACTACAGCCCAAGGTTTGCATCATTTGGTGTGGGAGATTGTCGACAACGGTATTGATGAAGCGTTGGCAGGATTTGCTTCCCACATAACGGTAACAATCGAAAAAGATAATTCAATTACTGTAACAGATGATGGACGAGGTATTCCGGTTGATATCCAAACAAAAACAGGGAAACCCGCGCTAGAGACTGTGTTTACCGTGCTTCACGCTGGTGGAAAGTTTGGTGGCGGCGGGTATAAAGTATCTGGTGGATTGCATGGTGTTGGTGCTTCTGTTGTTAATGCGTTGTCAACCGACTTAGATGTTAAAGTGGTTCGTGATAATAAAGTTTACTATATGGACTTCAAAGTTGGTCGTGTTCACACAACTATGAGAACCTTAGACGAGGAACCAACGATTGAACGCGGCACAATTGTTCACTTTAAACCTGATACTGATATTTTTCGCGAGACAACAACTTATAATTACAAGACTTTGTTGACACGTGTGCGCGAGTTGGCCTTTTTAAATAAAGGATTACGTATTTCGATTGCTGACAAACGTTTAGAAGAACCAATCAAAGAGAGCTTCCATTTTGAAGGTGGTATTAAAGAATATGTTCAATACCTAAACGAAGATAAGCAAGTTATTTTTCCTGAACCGGTTTATGTTGAGGGTGAGGAAAATGGAATTGTCGTTGAAGCTGCTTTACAATACACAACTGACATAAAAGACAGTTTGCGTACTTTTGCAAACAATATTAATACTTATGAAGGCGGGACGCATGAAACCGGCTTTAAAACAGCATTGACACGTGTGATTAATGATTATGCACGTAAAAGTGGTCAAATTAAAGACGGTGCGGAAAGTTTGACTGGTGAAGATGTTCGTGAAGGAATGACAGCGATTGTTTCTATCAAGCATCCAGATCCACAATTTGAGGGACAAACTAAGACCAAACTAGGCAATTCTGATGCGCGTCAAGCCACAGATCGCATGTTCTCAGAAACATTTAGTCGTTTCATGATGGAAAACCCAAATGTTGCTAAACAAATTGTTGAAAAAGGTGTCTTGGCTCAAAAAGCACGTTTAGCAGCTAAACGTGCTCGCGAAATGACGCGTAAACAATCTGGTTTGGAGATTGGTAATCTACCCGGAAAGTTGGCAGATAACACATCAAATGACCCTGCCATTTCAGAATTGTTCATCGTTGAGGGTGACTCTGCCGGTGGTTCTGCTAAGCAAGGACGAAACCGTGTAACACAAGCTATTTTGCCAATTCGTGGTAAAATTTTGAACGTGGGGAAAGCTTCACTGGAACGTGTTTTGGCTAACGAAGAAATTCGCTCGCTCTTTACAGCTATGGGCACAGGCTTTGGGGATGATTTTAATGTTGAAAAAGCTAACTATCATAAAGTTATTATTATGACTGATGCGGATGTTGATGGCGCACATATTCGTACGTTACTTTTGACATTATTTTATCGCTATATGCGACCTTTGGTTGATGCTGGCTATATTTATATTGCTCAGCCACCTTTGTATGGCGTTGCTTTAGGCAACAACAAATCAATGACTTACTTGGATTCTGATGAAGAACTTGAGTCATATTTGTCGCAATTGCCATCCAATGTTAAGCCAAAAGTGCAACGATACAAGGGACTTGGAGAAATGGATTATGATCAATTAGCTGATACGACCATGGATGCTCAGAACCGTCGTTTATTACGTGTTGATCCAGCTGATGCTGAAGAAGCTGAAGCAGTTATTGACATGTTGATGGGTGGCGATGTGCCTCCACGTCGAAAGTTTATTGAAGATAATGCAGTCTTTGTTGAAAATTTGGATATTTAATCCAAGTGTGTTTAGTATTGAATTTAAAAACACAATATAAAAGTCATAAAATATTTGCGAGGAGTAAATAAGTAATGTCTGAGTTAAACGACAGCCGTATTAAAAATGCGAATTTGTCAGAACAAATGAAAACGTCATTCTTGTCATATGCCATGTCTGTTATTGTGGCACGTGCACTGCCAGATGTGCGCGATGGCATGAAGCCGGTACATCGACGAATTCTGTATTCAATGATTGAACAGGGAAACACACCAGATAAGCCACACAAAAAGTCGGCTCGTATTGTTGGGGATGTAATGGGTAAATATCACCCCCACGGAGATTCTGCAATTTATGAGTCAATGGTCCGGATGGCACAACCTTTTTCATACCGACACATGTTAATTGACGGTCACGGAAACTTTGGTTCTGTCGATGGCGACGGTGCTGCTGCTATGCGGTATACGGAAGCTCGTTTGAGTAAAGTCGCCATGGAAATGGTTCGTGATTTAAACAAAGATACAGTTAATTTTATTCCCAACTATGATGGTGAGGAACGCGAACCGGAAGTATTACCAGCACGTTTTCCAAATTTGTTGGTTAACGGGGCCACCGGAATTGCTGTTGGAATGACAACGAACATTCCAACGCATAACCTTGCTGAAGTGATTTCTGCGCTTCATATTTTGATGAATAATCCAGAGGCTACCACAGCCGACCTGATGGAAGCATTACCTGGACCCGATTTTCCCACTGGTGGTATTGTTATGGGAAAGTCAGGTATTCGTCGTGCATATGAAACTGGACGTGGCACTGTAACTGTACGTGCAAAAGTAGATATTGAGCAACTTAAATCAGGTAAAGAGCAGATTGTTGTAACTGAGCTACCTTACGCCGTTAACAAGGCGCGTTTAATTGAGCGTATATCTGAATTAGCACGTGATAAAAAGATAGAAGGCATCACAGGAATTCGCGATGAATCCGATCGTGAAGGCTTACGAATTTCTATTGATGTTCGTCGCGATGCTTCGGCAAGTGTCATTTTAAATAATCTATATAAGCAAACATTATTGCAGACTAGTTTTAGCTTTAATATGTTGGCGATTGATCACGGTGCGCCTAAGACAATGAGTTTGAAAGAGATACTTGTTGCTTATCTGGCACATCAACGTGAAGTTATCCGTCGTCGTACAGTATTTGAATTACAAAAGGCACAAGCGCGCGCACACATTTTAGAAGGTTTACGCATTGCGCTTGATCATATAGACGAAATTATCACAATTATCCGTTCGTCAAAGACCTCTGAGGAAGCTAAAACTCGTTTAATTAATGGTTATGCTTTATCTGATAAACAAGCACAAGCTATCTTGGACATGCGTTTGGTTCGTTTGACTGGCTTGGAACGTGACAAGATTGAAGAAGAATATCAAAAACTTGTTGCTCTGATTGCTGATTTGAAAGATATTTTGGCGCATGAAGAACGTGTTGATGAAATTATTTATAATGAGCTACTAGAAATCCAAACAAAGTTTGGTGACAAGCGTCGCACAGAATTGCAGGTTGGTGACGTTCTAAGTATTGAAGATGAAGATTTGATTGAAGAAGATGATGTAATCGTAACATTGACTAATAGTGGTTACATCAAACGCGTTGCAACTGGAGAGTTTAAGGCACAAAATCGAGGTGGTCGTGGTGTTCAGGGTATGAATGTTCATGATGAGGATTTTGTTGACCAGATGATCTCTACATCAACGCATGATACTTTGTTGTTCTTTACTAATAAGGGTAAAGTCTACCGTATGAAAGGCTATGAAGTACCAGAATATGGTCGCCAAGCGAAGGGAATCCCAGTTGTTAATCTTTTGAATTTTGAAGGAAATGAAAAAATTCAAACCGTTATCAATGTTCGTGGGGAAGCCGGTGAAAGCAATGATTACCTATTCTTTGTAACTCGTTTGGGTGTTGTCAAGCGTACAGCGGTAAAGGAATTTGCAAACATTCGTACGAATGGACTAAAAGCTTTAACTTTGCATGATGATGATGAAGTACTGTCTGTTCAAATTACTGATGGTACGCAAAATATTATTATTGCGACACACAATGGTTATTCAGTTAGTTTTGCTGAAAACGATGTACGTGTTATGGGACGTTCAGCTGCTGGAGTCCGTGGTATTCGCCTTCGCGAAGGGGATCTAGTGGTTGGTTCTGACGTGTTGGAAAAAGATCATAATGTTTTGATCATCACGGAAAAAGGTTACGGAAAGCAAACCCCAGTGAGCGAATATCCAATCAAGGGTCGTGGCGGTAAAGGAATTAAAACGGCAAATATCACCGAGAAAAATGGTCCCCTTGCTGGAATGACTATTGTCAGTGGCCAAGAAGATATTATGGTTACGACGACACAAGGTGTAATGATTCGTTTTAATGTTGATTCTGTCAGTCAGACAGGACGTGCAACACTGGGTGTGCGTTTGATTCGCTTAGAAGGTAATGCCAAAGTGGCTACGTTAGCAAAAGTAGAACACGAGGAAGTGCTAGAGGATGTTTCACGTGAAACATCTGATAAGGCACCGTTGGATGAGCAACAAATTGACCAAGTTTCAGAACTATTAGATCGTGCACAAGAAGATACTGATAAATAACAAAAAATAAACCAACAGGACGTTAGTAGCCTGTTGGTTTATTTTTTTATAAAAGATAGAACAATTGAAAACTTGGTAGAAAACAAATAGTATAACAACTAATTTTCATAATGTTATAATACATTAAAATTAAGGAGTAGTGATTATGAGCATATACGATTATTTTGCAACCTTAGAAAACGGAGAAACTTATTCACTTAATAAGCTAGCCAATCATCCAGTAGTGATTGTTAATACTGCTACGAAGTGCGGCTATGCACCACAATTTGGTGAGTTAGAAAAATTATATAAGAAGTATAAAGATAAGGGACTAGTAATTTTAGGCTTTCCATCTAATCAATTCAAACAAGAGTTAGAAACCGCATCACAAGCAGCCCAAGCATGTCAACTTACTTATGGTGTAACTTTTCCAATGCATCAACTAGTTGCCGTGAATGGTAAAAACACAGATCCTTTGTTTAAATATTTGAAAGAGAATTCAAAAGGAATGCTGGGTAGTAGCACAATCAAATGGAATTTTACAAAGTTTTTAGTGGATAAGGAGGGAAACGTCGTAAAACGCTATGCCCCAAAAACAGAACCCAAGGATCTTGAAGAAGATATTGAAGATGTTTTATGAGTGCCACGCATTCCGGTAAAAACCTTAAGTACGTATTGTTGGTGTCTTAAACTGGATCAAATGATGTTGGAATTTACGTGTCACCGGCAACAGTGTACCATCTGTTAATTCAATTATTTTTTCTGACTTTAAGTATTGCTTGATAAAGTCACGATTAATACAAAATGATGCATGAATCTGTATGAAGTTTTCATGGCTTGAAGCAATAGTTTTGATTGTATTTCGAATTTTGCTTACACCATTCTTTGTGAAAACATTGATATAATGTGTACCCTTATTACTGGAGACATAAGAAAGGTGGTTGAGGTCGAATTGGACGAGGTGTGCACCATTGCGTATAGTAATCAGGTTAGGAGATTTTTTATCGTATCGTTTAAGTACTTGATCAGCTGTGTAAATAGCCGACTTGAGTTGTTGTGCGAACGCAGACTCAGGTTGTGATTTGTCAATAAAGTCCAATGCACTGATGTGATGTTGAAATGTGTGCCATGATAGTTCACAATGAGTTGTGACAATAATAATCGGTGAAATAATATCATTCTTGCGAATTAGTTGCGCAGTTTGAAGACCTGCATAAATGACGTCTTTAATTTCAAGATCCAGTAAAATAATCTTCGGGGTTTTATCTTTTAGCACTGCAGATAATAAATTGGCAGGCGAAGTGAACGTGTGAATATGTTGTATATACTGTTTAATACGCTTTTGTTGTGTAATGTCGTCTTCTAGCAGATAAATCATTGTGAAGTTCTCCGATAGTAAGCGTCTGCGTAAAATTCTGATTCATCAAAGTAGCATGCATCGAAATCGTAGGCATCCGCGCCATGTACTGTTCTACAAAGGTTAATCCAATACCAGAGTGACCCGGTTTCGTTGAGAAACCATTTTTGTTCATGTTTGAAAGGGCCACATTCTGATTAATGGTATTTGTAATACTGACAATATGATAATCGTTATCTGACAAAATAGATAAAATGACCTTCCTTTCGATGCTGTTTATGGCTCCCTCAATGGCATTATCAAGCAAAATACCAATAGTTCGATAAAGATCTAGCGTCACAGTCATATTGAACTTTTCTGCAATATCGACTTTAAAAAATAGACCACTATCAATAGCATATTGATTTTTGACAACGAGTAAACTACGTAGGTTTAAATCGGTGATCAATTGAAGATTTAAAGTTGGTGAAAGAGGTAAAGCACTAGTACTTTCTGATAAGAAAGAATGATAGACTTCTTCTATTTCACATAAATTTTTGGTATCAATCGCTAGAGCTAAACTGGCAAGTATATTTTTATAGTCATGTTGAAAATGTCTGTAGGACGAACAAATTTGCTCCAGTTTCGTAACATATGTCTGTGTGGCGCGACTTTCATATTCGTGTTGTGTGCGTAATTGCTGAAAATACCTGCAGAGAGGGTAGATCATGATAATTAGTAAAAAAATAAATGTTAATTCAACTAACCAGATAGAATCTAAGAACATATTGATAGGTATCGTAATTGATAAATTCAGAGTAGGGTTCATTTTGAAAGTCTTTCGTTTGTATAATAATAGAGGATTATGTAAATAAATTACAAATACTTTGCTAATCGTATAATACGAAATAAATTTTCGAAAAGCTTATTTTGAATTCATAGCGTTATCGGTTTAATTGCTAATTAATCCATGAGTTTTAAAATTGGATATAATTAGGGTGAGAATTATATTTTCTTAATTCGGAAAGGAATTTGTGACAGCATATGTGAGCATTCTGCTGACTGTTTACATGTGTTAGGTCATTATTTATAGAATGATTTTTTTCTTAAATGCAACTATGCAACCACAGAAATCAGGAATTGAGCATGCGCAATTAAAACGCGCCGATCTTTTTCGAGTACATGGAGAACAGTTTAAAATTGTGCTTCGCGAATGGGATCCTCTTTTGCATGAAAACATGAAAGCAACCAGCTTACAATCCTTCGAGGTGATTAACATGTTTGATTATTTTCAGGAAGCAACCGAGGTATTTGATCAGACGATAACAGTTAATGATCTGGATTTTGGTGTGGCTAACACGCATAGAGTTGAAGAGATTAAAAAAAATCGTTATCTTATTTACGATATAAATCAACAGCTTATTGCTCGTGTTAATTATCGGACTGATCAAAAGCAAGTAGCCTCTACTGAGTTATTTGATGGTTTTGGTAATTTATATTGTGTTAATATGTATGATTCTCGAGGCTTTGTTTCTCTATCTCAATGGTACACACCTGATAATAAAATTGGTTCCGAAACATGGCAAAGTCCCGAAGGGAGAACGGTTTTAGAAGCATTTAACAAAATTAATAGTGATGGATCTGTTGAAAAAGTTTGTTGGCGGTTGATGAGTAGGGTAGGCGAAATCCATATTTTTGATACACTTGAGCAAGTAACCTTGCACTTTTTAAATTTGCTTAATGATGAGTACTGGTCAAAAAATGAACCAAATATTTTTATATTAGATCGTGCACATTTAGCTCAAACTGTATTGCGTTATTTGGATAAACCATCGTACAATGTACTTTTTTTGCATAATTCTCATGCTAGTGACGCGAGTCATCCTGAAAAGGGCATATTAAATAATAATTATGAGTATAGTTTGTTTAATATTAACGTCTATGATGCTGTGGTTAGTGCTACGGAAAGGCAAACAAATGATATTCGCAGTCGATTCAAACCAACCGCGAAACTATTTACAATTCCAGTTGGCGTTATACCAATGAAACAGTTGCAACAGCAGCGTGTGCCTATGGCAGAGCGAACATTTGGTAAAGTCGTGGCATTGGCACGTAAAGCACCAGAAAAACAACTTGATCAATTAGTAAAAGCGGTTGCGTATGCGCGACAGCAAGTGCCACAAATAACGCTTGATTTATATGGGTACAAGGACCCAACCAATAATTTTCTTGCTGAACGTTTGATTGAGTCAGCTATTAGAGAAAATAATTTAGAAAACATTGTGACGTTACATGATTATACTGATCAGGTTGCAGTGGTCGAACAAGACGCGCAAGTGTTTGGTGTTACTTCAAGTATGGAAGGGTTTAATTTATCGCTGATGGAAGCGTTGGCACAGGGAGACATTGGGGTAACTTACGATGTCAACTATGGTCCAAATGCAATTATTAATGAGGGAAAAAATGGTTACATCGTGCCTCTAAATGATTACAAATCTATGGGTGAAGCGTTAATTCACATCTTCAAAGAGCCACGTCTCATGCAACAACTCAGCGACACATCCTATGAAATGTCTTATCGATATAGTTCTGACACGGTGTGGGCACAATGGTGTTTACTTTTGGTCGATGCAAAAAAAATGTGGCCAGTCAAACAAGCTAATTATTTTCATATGACGATTAATGATCTAAAGGGTGCGGATGAGGAGAGTGAATCATGAATTATTTCATTTCGGAGAATGCATTTGAATTTAACTCCGGTACTGAATTTTCTCAGGCTGCTCGCACATCGATGTATAATTCATTTGGCAATTTAACGTTATTTGTTACACGGAATTATACACCAGTATTCCATCGGACAATTAAAACCCTTGGGTTAAATGACCATCAAGTTTTGAATATGTATGATTTTTTCCAAGAGGCGACGCGGGTTAGCCGAGTCAAACAAAATTTACGCGAATCTGTCACAATTCCTAAAAAAAGATACGTCATTGAAAGTCCTAATCCCGACCAATCATTGATCCTAAATGAGGGACGCACTGTTGCTAAGGTAAATGTCATGCCGGCGACAGTTGCGCTAATGGGTAATGTTGAATACTTTGATCGCTTTGATCATATTGTTGCACGTGACGAATGGGACTATCGTGGTTTTAAGTCGTCAACCGCTTATTTTCATCCAAATGGTGAAGTTAGTCTGCAAAAATTCTATACTCCTGTTGGGAAAGTTGTTTTAGAGATCACACATATGAATGTCCAAGGGCATTTGATGCCAACGATGTATAAGTTGATTAATTATTGTGGTGCAAATTACCGGTTTAATACAGAAAATGAATTATTTACCTTTTTTATGAACGAGCAACTGAAACAAAATCCTGGGACTATAATTTTAGAAAGAGCTAGTATGTTGAATACCATACCGGGAATAAAAAGTACAAAAGGAAAATATTTTTATTTGCATAGTTCACATACAAATTTGAAGGGACAATTGTTGACAACATTAGTTGAATTGATGCGCGGGGCACTAGATTTTACCGGTATTATTGTGGCCACGAAACAACAACAGCAAGATATGCAGCCATTAACAACACTACCCGTGTTGGCTGCACCAGATACGATTGTCAAAGAAAATAAAACAAATTCATTGGCCAATTGTAAATCACATAAAATTTTAGTATTGGGCCGAATTGCTAAAGAAAAACAACCACAAGATGCGCTGTATATCCTAAAAAGCGTGCAAGCTAGTGTAGCAGATGCGACGCTAGAATTTCGGGGTTACAGTACTGATCGGCAGCTATTAAATGAGTTAGATTTATTAATTGAACAACTAGGGTTAAAAAATACTGTTACATTTGGTAACTATGTTGTTGGTAAAATGTTGGATGATGTAATAGAAGGAGCGCAAGTATTGCTATCAACCGTACCAACTGAAGGGAACGGTATGCAAAATATTGAAGCGATGTCGCATGGACTTCCTGTAATCGCGTATAATGTTAATTATGGACCAAATACATACATGTCAAATGAACAACTTGTACCAATTGGTAATTATGATCAGGCTGCAAACAGAATAGTTTCGCTATTTCAAGATGATAAGCAATGGCAAGAGGCTAGCATATTAGCGTCCCAACAAGCACAATTATTTACCAAAGATAGTGTTTATAAGCAGTGGCAAGATTTGAACTTGCAATGAGTTAAATATGATTTAGTCTAAAATCAGGAGAATTGATCTCCGTACATATGAGGTACTTTCGATGAGAATTCACATTATGCCAAACTGGAGCGAACTTGGCGTAGAGATACCACAATTTAATGACAGCATCCATCATGCACAATTATTTTTAGAACAAGGACAAGAAGTTGCCTTCATCTTGTGTGATTATCTACCCAAATTGCGTGGTATATTGTCAAACAAAAATATTGATAAAGCTACCGTTTGGTCAGCGTTTGATGTATTACAACATATTGACTTGTCAGCGCCACGACCTGTGGCATTAAATGACTTTACTTGGCCGGATTATGCAGAGTTTATGACGTTGACCGATCGAATTCTAGTCAACGTTTCTGGCCAGCACTACGCGACAATTTGGAGTAATCAATTATCATTTGACCATATTGACTTGTTTGCTGACGATATGATGACGCAACAATTAATCATTGATGATCGAGGATTTGTATCAAAAGTTATCGTATTTGATGAGGGGAATAAAGTTCGAACAGACTACTTGACCCCTAGTGGTGATATTGCGTTGCAAGAGGATGAACTGACTGGTCTTGTAACAACGCAACAGTTGTGGACAGAGCAGACACAATTTTCTAATATGACGGTATTGATTCATGAACTCGTAAGTTATTACTTGAATAAAATACCCGATGATGAAAATATAATTATTTCTCCAAGCGTAACTACTGGTGAAATACTTGAGGATATTGCTATCAAACAACCAATAATTGTCAGCGTACAAAATAATTTTGTTGAAGTAGGCAAGGAATTGGGAAAAATTAGCGATTTTATTGTTACGGACAATGAGCGACATCAACAACAAGTAATAGCATTTGATGGTGAAACAAAGGAAGTTGCTATCGTTCCACCATACGCAACAGATATGGTGGAAAACGAACATCTCCAGAGTCCACTGGTAAGTCTATTTATTTCAGCACATAATTTATCTGTTGCACAACAAACGATAGTTATTGCTGCATTAATTAATATTATTAATGAATATGACACGACGACAGTTGTATTTGAAACTTCTGATAAAACTTCAGCAATGCAAAAACAAATTCATGAAGCGAGTTTAAAAGCTAAAAATGAGCATGGCTTGGTAGATCAGGACAGTCAAATGGCCTTTAAATCACGTTTTCATTTCTTGGAGACTCAAAATGAAGAACAACTTGTGCGTTATATGAAACACACACAAATCCTAATTGATTTGGATAGTGAACCAAATCAATTCTTACAAACCGTGGCCATTAATTTTTCTATACCACAAATTAACAGCACGGAAACAGTCTACCTTGAGCCTGATAAAAATGGTAAAGTATTGGCAGACTTTGCAGAGTTAGACAAAGCAATAAGTTTCTTTTTGGATAATAAAAAGCATTTTGAAATAGCACAAGAAGTATCCGCAGACATACAAGCGGAATATACTAGTGAAATGCTATGGATTAAATGGCAGCAAGTATTCAACAAAATCAAAAGTAAGATGAATAACTAAATAATTTGATGCAATGACAGGTGAAAAATGACAATATCAATTTTACAAATTGGCGCAGAAAACTGGGCACCATATATTACTGATAAGCTCGATTGGCACCATACATCAGTACTGGACCTACCTACTTTTTTAGCCATGCAAAGGGATCCGTACGTATTAGAACAAACCTATGTGTTGCTCACAGATGATCATCTTGAAAGCACGCTGCTATCCAGTCAAATTAATGAATGGCCTGCATTACGAGTGGTTTACTTTGCTCATGAAGTAGCGTCTGATTTTCAAAAAATTCTTGATGAGCGACGCGCTTTTCGTATTGAAGAAAATACACCAGAAAATGTTGAAAAAAGAATAGTTACTGATATGGATACCAGCCAATATGGTTTTTCGACACGCTTTAGCGCCGAACAATTTATTCCTTATGTGCCTGAAGGAATTCATTTGCAACGACAAGGAGATTTTTCAACGCAATTTGAAGGTGAATTTGGAGAAGATTGGCAACAATTAGGAACACTAAAGGCTGGTACAAGTGATTTTCAAAGTGGTCGGGCAAACGAGGTATGGTTGGAATACAATCATACAGAGAAAGCCGAACCGGCCTTGCTATTTGTGTTTTATAAAAATGGTGAAGTATTGACTCAACAGTTGATAGCTGGTCAATCATTGCGCCAATTGACAACTGTAGCGCCCCCTGAAGATTACGAAAATTATGAAATCTTGGTTTTGGGTAAAGGTCAGGGAACCCTTGATTTTTACGTCATTCACCAAAGAGCCTCTCGACATGGGTTGGGACATTTGCTACCAGGTGGAACGTGGCAGCTTACCAAAGAAAATGAAGAAGTGTTAAGTTACTTTAATCCCGGAGATCGTCAAAAACCACTGATTGTCAGTTTTGCGGATACGAGGCTTCATGTTGATGGGTTTGAAATGCAAGAAGCGTTAAATCGTCTAGGAACACCATATTTATTGTTTGCAGATGCGCGTGTACAGGGTGGCGCATTTGATATTGGAACAGCAGAATATGAAGCGACCATCATTAGAATAATTAAGCAAAAAATGAAAACATTAGGACTACGTGCCGAAGATCTTATTTTGATGGGTGCTTCTATGGGTAGTTACCCTGCTTTGTACTACGCTGCTGATCTTAACCCCGCTGCTGTTGTCATTGCAAAACCAATTGTTAATTTGGGCACATTCACTGCTGGATCAACTATTTCACGTGGCTTTGATTATGGTTGGCGTTTAGATGTACGACGTTATTTGAGTGGCTATGTTAGGCCTGATGATAACGTAGCCATGAATGAAAAGTTATGGGAACACATTGAGAATACGAACTGGACAAATATCAAAGTGGCATTATTTTCGATGTCTCAAGATGAATATGATGGTCAGAGCTTAGGTCAATTATTAGATTTCTTTGCCAAGCATAATGTCCCAGTAAAGCATGAAAGTGAAGAAGGGCAACATACGGAGAAACTTGATGAAATGGTTGACTTCATGATGACTAATTTAAATGTATTACAAAACACTATGCGAGCGGAGGGTGAATAATGCAATATCAAATTTATTGGACACCCAATACTGAACTGCTGGGACTTCAAGGGGCAACAGTTGACTTCAGGTCGTTGAATGAAGTGTATTATGAAAATTATTTTTTACCAAGTGGAGAGGTTGTTGCGAGATGGCATTCTACATACAACAGAATGAGTGGTCAACCGGTGGTGAAGGCAGACTTGCCCCAGCTGTCACACGGTGAGACATATGTGATAGAACGTCATATTGATGCCAGTGACCGGATGTTTGCCTATTTGGTGGTGACTTTTTTTGATCAGCAATACCAGCCAATTGCTACTTTCAGTGAAAATACTGAAAGACTGTTGATCAATACACCAGATGAATATGCTTTCTATGTTGTTGATTTAGTTTCTGCAGGAAGCGGACATTTTACATTTCATAATTTCGATATTCGCATAAAAAGGGCTGGTATTTTGCGAGAAAACGACCAAGAAATAGCGCCACAATTATATAATTATTTGCACCAGCCAGATAAAGTGACGAGTAAAGTATTACGGGTTATTTTTTCAGAGCCAGAAGAAGCGGTAACTGACTATGTCACGAAAAAAATAAAAACAACGCAACAAGCCGTATTATTTGTTGCAAGTGGCACACTAAAAGCAGGTTATTATCGTCAGCTAGAACTAATATCAGCCATTAAAACTGCACGAAAACAGGCTAAGGCGCACAGTCTTGAGTTTGTTGGTTATGGACCAATATCTAGTTACGCTGCCCTCTATTATCAGCAACAAATTAAAAAGAGTGTGGCCATAATTAGCGAAGATATTTTATTGTCCCCTGGAAAGTCAGAATGGACAATTGAACGTAGCGTTGATGGCGTCAGCTATCTTACTAGTTCGATAATGCCCAACACTCAACTTGATCTAATCATTTCACATCCAAAATATGAGCGATTAGAAACACTGACATATGAGACGCCAACGCCTGAAGAATATGAGCAGCAATTGTTGTATGAGGCAGCACATCCAAAACCTGGCGCATTCTCTAAGCTTTTTGGTCAAAAAAACAAATGATAAGTTATTTATAACCAACAAAAAGAGCCAAACATTTACTTGTTTAGCTCTTTTTCTGTTGGTTTTTTAAGGTAACAGTAGCTATACTCGTTAATTGGTTAGTAATATTTTCTGTAATTTTAACATGCCATACTTGAAGTGAATGACCAATATTAACTGGGGTTGCAGTGGCAATCAAAATTCCTTTGCTTACTGGTTTTAAATGGTGTGTTTGGATATCGACACCAACAGGAAATTGATTATCAGATAAAGCTTCTTTTGCACCTAATGAGGCTGCTGTTTCAGCTAATAAGGCGTTAATACCACCATGAACAATGCCATAAGGTTGCATAATTTTATCAGTGACAGCTAACTCAACAACTGTTTTATCAGCAGACAATATGGTGGTTTTTAATTCTAAAAGTTCTATAATATTCATAATAACTAATTTCCTTTCTGAATGGAGTATAACAAATGACAACTTGGAGCGCTATTAAGAAGTACGACGAGATTCTTTTTGAAAAAAATAGTGATGGCAAAAATCCTGGAAAAATTGCTAAAATTACGATGAACGACGTCGCAACACACAATGCTTTTACACCGGGGATGGTATCTGAAATGATAGATGCTTTTACAATTGCACGAGATAACGCTCAAATTGGTGTGATTATTTTAACTGGTGCTGGAGATAAAGCTTTCTCCTCAGGTGGGAACCAAAAAGTACGTGGTAATGGTGGGTATGTTGGTTCTGATGGCATTCCTCGTTTAAATGTTTTGGACTTGCAACGACTAATGCGTATTATTCCTAAGCCGATTATTGCTATGGTCAAGGGTTGGTCTGTTGGCGGTGGAAACGTATTGCAATTGGTTGCTGATCTGACTGTTGCTGCTGACAATGCTAAATTTGGTCAAACAGGACCAATGGTGGGCTCGTTCGATGCTGGATATGGTTCAGGCTATTTAGCTCGAGTAATAGGGCATAAGCGTGCCAAAGAGGTGTGGTTCTTGAACCATTTTTATACCGCTGAAGAAGCTTATCAAATGAATTGGATTAATAAAGTTGTCCCACTAAATAAAGTTGAAGACGCCACAATTGAATGGGCCGATGAAATGTTGACTAAATCACCAACGGCGCTACGATTTATCAAGGCCGCAATGAACGCTGATACAGATGGCTTGGCAGGCCTACAGCAATTTGCTGGGGATGCAACCATGCTATACTACACATCAGACGAGGCTAAAGAAGGTCGTGATTCCTTTAAAGAAAAGCGCGATCCTGATTTTGATCAATTCCCAAAGTTCCCATAAATAACGGAGGCTTAACACGTATGACCTTAAAAATTGCGATTGCACAAATTGATATAGCACTGGGGAAACCAGCCATTAATGAGCAAACAGTAATCGAGTATGCTCAGAAAGCTGCATCAGTCGAGGCTGATATTTTAGTTTATCCTGAAATGTGGAATACGGGGTATGATCTCCTTAATTTGGAGACCGTATCTGATCCTCAAGGACAAAGAAGCGTTAATTTGTTGCGTGATCTCGCTAAAAAATATCATCTCAACATTGTTGGTGGTTCTGTGGCAACAGCCCAAGCAGAGAACAAATTTTACAACACGATGTTTGTTTTCAATGACAAAGGCGAACAAGTTAGTGAATACAATAAGTTACATTTATTTGGACTAATGAATGAAGAGAAATTCATGTCAGCGGGCAATAAAACAAATCTTTTTAATTTGGCGGATGTACCATCTGCCGGTGCCATTTGCTATGATATTCGCTTTCCAGAGTGGTTACGTACTATGATGAGTCAAGGGCCACAAGAAATTTTGTATATCGTTGCCGAATGGCCAATTCAACGAATAAAACAATGGCAACTTTTGCTGCAAGCACGAGCTATTGAAAATCAAACATTTGTGGTCGCTGCGAATCGTGTAGGTCGAGATAACAACAATACATTTGGTGGTCGTTCATTAATTATTGACCCACTAGGAAATATTGTCCAACAAGCAAGCGATGACAAAGTGGAATTATTAGTAGCAGAAATTAATATTAATGATGAAAAAGCTATTCGAGGAGAAATCCCAGTGTTTAGCGATCGTCGTCCAGAACTTTACAGATAAGGTGAATAACGTATGCATTTTGAAGAATCCGACTTACTTAAAACACTACCTAAACAATTTTTTGCAACACTTGTTGCCAAAGTGAATGCGAAAATTGCTGCCGGCAAAGATGTGATTAACTTGGGGCAAGGGAACCCTGATCAACCTACCCCTGAGTATATTGTTAAATCTTTACAAGCGGCTGCAGAAAATCCGGCTGATCACAAATATTCATTATTTCGCGGTGAAGAACGTTTTAAGAAAGCCATTGCAGAATTTTATGCTGATGAGTATGGCGTGTCAATCGACCCAGAAACAGAAGTAGCTATATTAGCCGGCTCGAAAATTGGTTTGGTTGAGCTGCCGTGGGCATTAATGAATCCTGGTGAAACATTATTATTACCAGATCCTGGGTACCCTGATTATTTATCTGCCGCAGCATTGGGGCGCGTAAATTATGAAGCAGTACCTTTAAAGCAAGAAAATAATTTTTTGGTTGATTATGAAGCGATTCCAAACTCAGTAGCTGAAGCAGCTAAGTTTTTATATTTAAACTATCCTAACAATCCAACTGGCGCAATTGCAACTTCAGAATTTTACCAACAAACTGTGCGTTTTGCAGAAGAAAATCAGGTTGGTATTGTATCTGATTTTGCCTATGGGGCAATCGGCTATGATGGCCATAAGCCACTATCATTTCTACAAACAGAAAATTCAAAAAGTGTTGGAATCGAAACATATACTTTCTCAAAAACGTTCAATATGGCGGGGTGGCGAGTAGGATTTGCTGTTGGAAATGCAGAGATGATTGAAGCGCTTAATCTAATTCAAGATCATTTATTCGTTTCATTATTCCCAGCGGTTCAAGATGCAGCAATTGAGGCCTTAACAAATAGAGCAGCGCGTGAAAAAGCTGTTACAGATCTGACCAATCTATATCAACGTCGTCGTGATGTATTTATTAATGCAGTTCGAGAATTTGGTTGGGAACCTTACGTTCCACAGGGAGCCTTTTATGTGTTGATGCCTGTACCTAAAGGCTATACGTCGAGTGAGTTTGCAGATTTACTATTAGAAGAGGCTAATGTTGCTGTAGCTGATGCATCTGGATTTGGTAAGGGTGGGCAAGGTTATATACGTGTCGGATTAACAATTGGTGAAGAACGTTTAGCTGAAGCTGCAAAACGAATTAGTAAGTTACCTATATTTTCAAAGTAAGCTGGAGACAGCTTATTTTTTTATTTTCATAAAAAACGAACGTTATTGACTTGTTACTGGAAATAAACAATACAGATACGATTAATAGTTTGCGGAATAAGAAAAAGGACAAGT
>AEKF01000007.1_pt1 | contig 129601 bp, 125 predicted proteins | sample 342668 | NCBI WGS metagenome assembly AEKF01 (sample SAMN02954267, study PRJNA50815) | food metagenome | biome: terrestrial; feature: fermented food; material: kimchi; isolation source: Jonggazip commercial cabbage kimchi | place: South Korea | collected 2009-06 | reverse complement strand
GGTTGATTAACCAAGCATTCCCAGATGTTAAGTTCCGTTATGTTAACGTTGTTGAATTACTACGTTTGCAAAAGAAGTCAGAACCTAACATGAATGATGAACGTGAATTATCAGCCGAAGAATTCAACAAGTATTTCCAAGCTGATACACCAGTTATCTTCGGTTTCCATGCTTATGAAAACTTGATTGAATCATTCTTCTTCGAACGTAAGTTCACGGGTGATGTATACGTTCATGGATATCGTGAAGATGGTGACATCACAACGACATATGATATGCGTGTATATTCACACTTGGATCGCTTCCATCAAGCTAAGGAAGCTGCTGAAATCTTGTCTGCAAATGGTAAGATTGATCAAGCTGCTGCTGATACATTCATCGCTAAGATGGATGATACTTTGGCAAAGCATTTCCAAGTTACTCGTAACGAAGGTCGTGATATCGAAGAATTCACTGACTGGACATGGTCACCACTTAAGTAATTTAAAATTATTTTATCAAAACCAACTATTATTTTAATGGTTGGTTTTTTATGGCTAAATTGACTACATACTAAACGAAACCATGTAAAAGTACAACACAGTTTATTTAATGAGTTCTTTTTATTTTTTGGTTTGCAACGCAAAAATATAAGCATAACAAGAATAATAAAAACCCCCAATTAGTTAGCTAATGGGGGTTTTTGTAAATCACCATATCAGCTGCTCATAGTCCTAATGACAATAAGCAGTACAAACATCAGCTCATTGTCGTTAGGTAATAATGACGATGAGGCTGAGAATGAGTTTTGTAGTTGCTGATATGGTCTTATTCATAGCATTTTCTCCGACGTTTTATTTAACTTAAATTAAATCATATAAGAAATATAATGTCAACCTCACATTTAAATTTCATAATTCAGCTGGATATACCGCGAAACGATTATTAGTTACGGGAAATATTTTGATGGGCTTGGGATAAAACTTAGAAAGCACGTTTTCTGTTAATATCTTATCGCGCGTTCCTTGTGCAAAAATTTCACCTTGTTTAAGCAACATAATATTTTTAAAGATCGGTAAAATTTCCTCGGTGTAGTGGGAGACAAATAGTAAGGTTGGGTGATTAGGTAATTGAGCGAGCTTATTAATTTGTTCCAACAATAATTCGCGGGAGAATAAATCTAAACCATTACATGGTTCGTCAAGTATAAGCAGTTCAGGTTTTCCTAACAAAGCCCTGGCAATTAGCACCAACTGTCGTTGGCCTTGGGATAGAACACGATAAGGTTTATTAATTAACTCATCCCCGCCTAGTTTCTTTAATAGTCCAATGGCTTCGTTCAAGTCATTTTTTTCAAAATCATTGTGAATACCAATGGTACCAAATTTTCCACTCAATACAATATATTGGGCTAGATGATGTTCTGGAAATTGGGATTGTACGGCAGTAGAAATGAGACCAATGCGTTTTTTCAACGCTAAAACATTTGTCTTCCCAAAAGTTTCTCCGAGAACTTCTATGCTTCCGGTTGTTGCCCAATGATTACCATAAATCAATGATAGTAGTGTGGTTTTTCCAGCACCATTTAGCCCCATCAGCACCCAATTTTCGCCGCTATGCAAAGACCAATTAATATTTTTTAATATTATTTTGTCTCGTTCAAACGAAACATTTTTCATCGATAATACAGCATTATTTGTCATATACTGCTCTCCTTTGTATTAAAAATAAATGAAATTATAGATTCAGAATATCATTTTTATAATTAGTTAGTTGCTGTGATTATTAAAAATATTCCGTTTTTATATAGGCTTAAATATTCCAAAGTTATATATTCATTTAAGAAATACTGTTGTACCAAGTGCTAATTAGTTTTAATATCATTCTCTTTTCATGGTTTTTCCGTTTTTAACGTTGACAGCACTAATTCGATTTGTCACAATACACTTGTTGCTTTGTTAATCAAAATCTAATTTTACTAATTTTCGAAGTGGCTGATAAATTTAAGAAGGGAGTAAGCTATGAAAAATGTAGTATTAACCGAAGGTAAAAATGGGGCACACATACTACTAGATTCTTTAGAGAAAGCAGGTGTTAATAGTCTCTTTGGATACCCTGGTGGAGCTGTTATACCGCTATATGACGCACTATATGAATCATCGCACATTAAGCACATACTTGTTCGACATGAACAAGCAGCTGCTCACGCTGCGGAAGGATATGCTAAAGCTACAGGGAAACCAGGTGTTGTTCTAGTCACGTCTGGTCCGGGAGCGACAAATACCGTCACTGGTATAGCAGATGCGTTTTGTGACTCTGTACCGCTTGTTGTGATATCCGGCCAAGTAGGATCGGCAGCTATTGGTTCAGATGCTTTTCAAGAGTTAGACATTTTGTCAATTACAAGTTCAATAACTAAGATGAGTTACCAAGTTAGAACAGTTGGCGAATTGCCGTTAATTGTTGAAGAAGCATTTAAGGTGGCTGTTTCTGGTCGTCCGGGCCCAGTGTTAATTGATTTGCCAAAGAGCGTGATGTTGGCAAAGAACACTGAAGAAAGTCAAGCTGATATCTGGCTACGTCAAATTGATACGCAAAAACCGGATGTTGATGCTGTTCAGATTCATCAATTAGTAGCGGCTTTGTCTAAAGCTCGTCAGCCACTTATTATTACTGGGGCAGGGGTTTTGAAATCAAATGCACAAGATGTACTACGCACACTTATACAGCACTACCACATACCGACTGTTTCAACATTATTGGGACTCGGAGCAGTTGAATCAGAAAACCCACTATTTTTGGGAATGGTGGGCATGCATGGATCCATAGCAGCCAATCAAGCTGTTGACCAGGCTGACTTTGTTTTAAATATTGGTTCGAGATTTGATGATCGTGTTGTTACGAATGTTGATGATTTTGCAAAACATGCAACCATCGCTCATATTGATATTGATGAAACGGAATTAGGGAAAGTGCTACCAACCTCTCACGCTATACATGCTAGTGCTGACGATGCGTTAAATGCAATCTTGACGGAAATTAAAAATGCCAAAATGACAGATACGTCAAAATGGCAAGAAAGTATTCGTCAAGCGAAAAGAGATTCAATGTTTTACTATCAGAAGTCAGAAACAGCGATTATGCCACAAGCAGTGATTCAAGCGGTTGGCAAAGTTACTAAAGGTGAGGCGGTTGTGGTCACAGATGTTGGTCAACATCAAATGTGGGTAGCACAGTATTATCCATTCCAGAATAATTACCAGATGTTGACTTCCGGTGGTTTAGGGACAATGGGGTACGGTATTCCGGCAGCGATTGGGGCGAAGTTTGCAAGACGGGACAAAGAGGTGGTACTTTTTGTTGGTGATGGCGGTTTTCAAATGACGTCAGAAGAGCTAGCAATTTTAAACGATAATGACTTAAATATTAAGATCATATTGTTAAACAACCATTCATTAGGAATGGTGAGACAATGGCAAACACTATTTTATAATGGTCGATTATCTAGTACAGTTTTCAAATCACAACCACAATTTAATCAGTTAGCACAGGCGTATGGTATTAATTATGTTCGAATTGAGAAACCTGAGCGAATGCTTGAAGATTTGCAATTAGCTTTTCAATCGGACAAGTCAGTACTAATTGAAATAATTATTCCTGATGATGTAAAGGTTTTGCCAATGGTTAATGCGGGTGCGCCTTATCGTGACATGATTACCGAGGAGGATGCTTAATGGATAAAACATTTATAACACGTGTGTACAATCGTCCGGGATTGTTAGTAAGGTTTGCGAGTGTGTTGACACGGTTAAATCTGAACATTAAATCACTAATGGTGACGCCAGATGAAGATCAAAAGATTTCGACAATTTCATTTATCTTTGAATCTCAAAATGACAAACAAACAGCAACGGTACGACGTAACTTATTGAAGCAATTAGATGTATTAACGGTAAATGATGGTTTTTGCCATTATTAATTAGAAAATGAATTTAAAATCACGGAGGATTTTATTATGACTACAAAAATGTTTTATGATAAAGATATTGATACAACACCATTGGAAAACAAAAAGATTGCAGTTATTGGCTATGGTGCACAAGGGCATGCTCAAGCGAATAATCTACGCGACTCAGGATTTGATGTCATCATGGGATTGCGCCCAGGAAAATCTTTTGATAGTGCTAAAAAAGATGGGTTTGAAGTTTATTCAGCAGCAGAAGCTACGGCTCAAGCAGATATTATCATGATGGAAACACCAGATGAATTGCAAGCTTCTGTTTGGGAAAAAGAAGTGGAACCTAACATTAAAGCTGGTTCATATCTTGGATTTTCTCATGGATTTAACATTGTGTATGGTTTGATTAAGCCAAATGCTGACATTAATGTCATGATTATTGCGCCTAAGGGTCCAGGGAACATTGAACGTCGTCAATTCGTTGAAGGTGGTGGTATTCCTTCTTTGTATGGTGTACAGCAAGACCCTACTGGTGATACAGCTGAAGTGGCCAAGGCCTATGCGAAAGGTATTGGTTCGGGTCGCGCAGGTATTTTGGAAACAAGTTTTGAAGAAGAAACAACTGAAGACTTGTTTGGTGAACAAGCTGTACTTTGTGGTGGTTTGACACAATTGATTGAAGCTGGATTTAACACATTGGTTGAAGCTGGCTATTCACCAGAATTGGCTTACTTTGAAACATCACATGAAATGAAGATGATTGTCGATTTGATTTTCGAAGGTGGTTTCGAAAAGATGAGACATGATTGCTCAAACACTTGTGAATATGGTGAAATGTTGAATGGCCCACGTATCATTACTGAAGAATCAAAGCAAGGAATGCGTGATGTTTTGAAAGATATCCAAGATGGTACTTATGCTAAGAAGTGGTTGGCAGAATACAATTCTGGTTTGAAGGATTTGGAAAAGATGCGGACAGAGTATAAGAGCGGTTTGTACGAGCAAACAGGTAAGAAGGTTCGTGCTATGATGCCATGGATTTCAGATGCAGATAAGTACTCGACAGCAGCAGATACTGAGCAATTCTCAGCAGCAAAGTAACAAAATGAGAAGCATTGACCGAAATGTCGTGCTTTTCGTACATAAAATGAATTAGTAATTGGAGATGAATACATGACGACTGAGGGAAAGCTAACGGCTGAAGAAATAGATGAGGCGCATCGAGTCTTGTCAAAGGTAGTAACGCATACGCCATTGGCATATGATGACTATCTATCAAAAAAATATAGAGCTAATGTGTATCTTAAACGAGAAGATATGCAACGAGTTCGTTCGTTCAAAATTCGTGGTGCCTACTACAATATCATTAAGGCAGAGAAAGAAAAGCTGAATAATGGCGTTGTCGCTGCATCAGCTGGAAACCATGCACAAGGCGTAGCTGATACTTGTCATAATTTAAAAATACAAGCAACTATTTTTATGCCAGTCACTACACCAAATCAAAAAGTAGAAGCGGTTAAACGTTTTGGTAGTCAATATGTTACGGTAATCCTAGTCGGTGATACCTTTGACGAAGCACAAAGTGCAGCGTTTGAATACACTGAAAAACATAATATGTTCTTTGTAGCACCATTTGATGATCGGCGTACCATGGCTGGGCAAGGCACGGTGGCGGTTGAGGTATTTGAAGATGCTGTAGAGCAAAATATTAATGTTGATTATTTGATTGCTTCTGTTGGTGGTGGCGGTTTAATCGGTGGTCTGTCGACCTATTCTAAAAAGGTATCACCACAAACCACAGTAGTAGGTGTCGAACCAGAAACGGCACAGTCAATGAAAGCGGCTTTTCAAGCTCAAAAACCTACCACCGTCGAGAATATCGATCACTTTGTTGATGGTGCTGCCGTTGCGCGTGTCAGTCAGTTTACCTATAATCAAGCACAGCAGTATGTTGACAAACTGCTGGCTATCCCTGAAGGAAAGGTTGCTCAAGCAGTATTAGACTTGTACACTTATGAGGCGATAGTTGCCGAACCAGCTGGAGCGATGCCTATCGCTAGTTTGGATTTTATGGCCAGTGATATCGTAGGGAAAAACGTCGTTCTAGTTGTTTCTGGTGGAAACAATGATATCGGCCGTATGCAAGAAATGGAACAAAAGGCATTAATGTATAAGGGTCGCCAACAGTTTTACTTAGTTGAGTTTCCGCAACGACCCGGGGCATTACGGCAATTTGTAAATGATGTTTTAGGACCAAACGACGATATTACTCGTTTTGAATATACTAAAAAAATAAACTCTGAAACAGGCTCTGTCATGGTTGGTATTCTGCTGGATCCTGTTACGAAAGTAGATGACTTAACAGCCCGTTTAGCAGCTTTTTTTCCAAAATATATCAATTTGCAAGAAAATACTGTGCTTTTCAATATGTTAGTTTAGGAAAAGAAAAAAACTTGATTTATTAAATCAAGTTTTTATTTCATCGCGGTAATTTCAATTTCTAATTTAGCATTTTTAGGTAAAGCAGCTACCTGAACGGCTGAACGGGCAGGAAATTCCTCAACAGAAGTTGTATCGAAGTATTGTGCGTAGATATCATTAACTAATGCAAAGTCTGCAATATCATCAAAAAATAATGCAGCTTTTACGATATCATTTCGTGAAAATTCAGCTTCGTGTAAGATGTTATCAATGTTATCAAAAATTTGATGTGCTTGTTCGGCTGTCGTAGCGCCAGCAAATTCGTCGGTTTCTGGATCAATACCAATTTGTCCAGAAATGTACAATGTATTGTCATTTAGAATAGCTTGCGAATAGGGCCCGAGTGCTTTGGGCGCTGTAGTTGTTGAAACGACTTTCTTTGACATGGATAATGTCCTCCTGGTTGATATTTTAATCTAAAAATCTATATTATGCAATCTTTGTAGAATAAAAAAACGAAAAGATGAGAATAAGAAGGAAAAATTATGATGTATAAATTAGCAATATTAAAAGGCGATAAAGAATCTAGCAGTGTAATTGACAGAGCCTTGGGAATCATTAAGTCATCTGTAAATGATTCAACTGCATTCGAGGTGACGGAACTTCCTTTTGGTGTCAACGCAGTACTTTCATTTAATGAACCGTTACCAAACCAGACGCTTCGCGAATTGAAGAATTATGATGGCATTTTGGTTGGCGCACTGAACCAAGAGGTAGGGACGGATAGTTTACTAAGCGTACAAGAATCGCTTGTGGCATTGAGAAAATATTTAAACATCACACTTGCTTGCAAAGCAGTTCAAATTTCTGATAATAATGTTGATGCCTCACCACTCAAGAATCAAATAGTCAGGGATACGGATTTTATAATTGTACAAAGTGCTAAGAGAGCTAACGATCACGTGGATGGTAATATTTCGGTCGATGATTTCGCACAAGACACAATAACGTATGAACAATGTGAAGTTGAGCAAGTTATCACGGCGGGGTTTGAGCGAGCGATGAATCGAAAAAGGGCGGTCACAGTCGTCACCCCTTTTGATTCGTTTTATACATCAAAAATATGGGCACTAACTGCTGAAAAAATTGCTAAAATATATCCCGATGTTATTGTAAACTACGTATCATTATCATGTGTGATATCAACTATTATTCAGCAACCAACTAGCTTAGATGTTGTTGTTGCTCCTAAATGGGTTGACCAGATTTTAAATGAAGAAAGCCAAAAAATTACGGGTCTACCTGAAACAGTGCCGGTATCTATGAAAAATAATAACGGGCAAATGCTATATCAGTTACCACAAAGCAATGTAGATGATAAGAATTTGATGATGACAGCTGGGGAAGGCACAGCTAAGCTTATTTTAAAAGAATGTTTTAAACATTATGATAATTTGCAAAAAATTGGTGTCTAATCACCAATTTTTTGTTGTTTATAATGCAATTAATAATATACAAATTAATGTTTTGAATGCGCTGCTGTTTGGTATAATAATAGTATCCCTAAAAATGGAGTCAAAACATGTCAGAGATAAAAATTGTGTCTATCGATATTGACGGCACATTGATTAACGATGAGCGTCAAATTCCGTTAGATGTAAAATCTGCAGTTCAACAGGCACTTGCACAAGATGTCAAAGTTGTTATTACAACCGGTCGACCACTTCCTGGTGTTCGCAATATATTAGACGAGTTAGGCATTGTAGGCAGCGAACAGTATGTCATTACACATAATGGTGGCTTAATGCAAACTGCTGATGGCTCTCAAATTTTGTTTCATGCTGCACTAGATTTGGCAGAGTATAAAGAGCTAAATACCTTTATGCGTGAGCAAAAGACGTATATTCAAGCTGAGGATCAGTTCGCGGCTTATACGACCAATCGTTTAATTCATCGTTGGGCTAGTTTTGAAAATTCTCTTGTAAATTTGCCGTTACATATTGTTAATAATGACAATGAGCTGGAGCATGTTGAAATTATTAAGGGCATTGCCAACGCTGAATCTGACGATTTGGATAACGTACAAGCGAATGTGCCAACAAGTATTTCTGACAAAATGTCAGTGATTCGGTCAACTGCCAATAACCTAGAGTTTATCAACAAAGATGCTTCGAAAGGCAATGCACTTGAAGCTCTGGCAAAAGCATTAAATGTTGATATTAAAAACACAATGGCAATTGGTGATCAAGAAAATGATTATTCAATGATTGAGCGCGCAGGATTAGGTGTTGCCATGGGTAATGCAATTGAAAAAATTAAAACGATAGCTGACATCGAGACAGCAACAAACAATGATTCCGGTGTAGCGCGGGTCCTAGAAGAATATGTTCTTTAAAAGACAGTTATATTTTAGTTTTGACACAGCTGCAGTTATGATCTGTGTAGATTACTTAATTTAAAATATTCCGATATATAAGCCAAGGAGGCAAAAAAGATGAACGTTCTGTTAAATGGTAATAAAGTTGCATTGGAAGGCGATCCCCTTAAAGTTGGTGATGAGGTGCCTCATTTCAAATTAGTTGATCAAAACAATGAAAAAGTTAAGACGGCCGATTTGTTAGGAAAAGTGACATTGCTTTCTGTCGTTCCGGATTTAAATACAGATATTTGCTCATTACAGACACGTCGATTTAACCAAGCTGTGGATCAATATACAGATGTTAATTTTGTGACTATCTCCACAAATACAGTAGCAGAGCAACGTGATTGGTGCGCAGCTGAAGGGGTACATAATATGCGTATGCTTTCAGATGAGCAAGAATCATTTGGATACGCAACTAAGTTATATGTACCAGACACTGGTTTTGACACACGATCGATTTACATTATCGATGCGGCAGGCGTGGTCCTTTATTCGCAAATTGTACCAGAAATTTCTGATGAACCTGATTATGATGCAGCTTTGACAGCATTATCAAATGTCATAGCATAATATCTTATTTAAAACTTGTAATAAGACCTGTATTTAAATGTTTTTTTTGGTAAAATGAATACAGTAATACTACAATAGCTACCTATAAAAACTCGGAGTTAGACATGCCAGAACCTAAATTGAAACTTTTTTCACTCAGCTCAAACGAACCACTTGCGCAAAAGATTGCCGATTCGGTTGGTGTTCCGTTGAGCCGTATTTCCGTTAAACGCTTTGCTGATGGTGAAGTGCAAATTAACATTGAGGAAAGTATTCGTGGCGATAATGTTTTTGTTATTCAATCGACTTCAGCACCCGTGAATGATAATTTGATGGAGCTATTGATTATGATTGATGCATTGCGTCGTGCAAGTGCAAATCAAATCAATGTTGTTCTGCCGTATTATGGCTACGCACGTCAAGATCGCAAAGCGCGTTCTCGTGAGCCAATCACAGCTAAGTTGGTAGCTAATATGTTAGAACGTGCCGGAGCTACACGTGTATTAGCACTAGACCTTCATGCCGCTCAAATTCAAGGTTTCTTTGATATTCCAATGGATCACCTACAAGGCGCCCCATTATTAGCAGATTATTTGATTGAATCAGGCATTGCTGATAAAAAAAATGCGGTTGTTGTTTCCCCTGACCACGGTGGGATGACACGCGCGCGCAATTTGAATAATATGTTGGAACTTGAGTCACCAGTTGCAGTGATTGATAAGCGCCGTCCAAAACCAAACGTGGCTGAAGTTGGTAGCATTGTTGGTGATGTTGAAGGTAAAACGGCTATCATGATTGATGATATGATTGACACTGCTGGAACGATAACGCAAGGTGCTCAACTTGTTATGGAACACGGTGCCAAAGAGGTTTATGTAGTAGCATCGCATGCTGTTTTCTCCGGGCCAGCCATTGAACGTCTACAGAATTCAGTGTTTAAAAAAGTTATTCTAACTGATTCAATCAATTTACCAGAAGATAAGAAATTTGAGAAATTAGAAATTGTTTCTGTTGGAGAGCTGATTGGTGAGGCAATTACCCGTATTAGCAAAAATGAGGCGATTAGTTCTTTGTTTAAAAATCGCTTCTACCGACGTGGACATTAATAAAATATTGTTGCATTTTTATGAGAACAAGTGACATTGCTTGTTCTTTTCGTTTACCCGAAATGTTATAATGAAAAGAAACGACACATATACGATAGGAGTTCTGCCATGAGTAAAGTATTAGTTGTGGACGATGAAAAACCGATTTCTGATATTATTAAATTTAACCTAACCAAAGAAGGCTACGATGTAGTCACCGCTGCGGATGGGCAAGAAGCATTAGATATGTATAATGATGAAAATCCTGATTTGGTTTTACTAGATCAGATGTTACCAGAAGTAGATGGTATTGAGGTTTTGCGTCAAATCCGTTCTAAGTCAGATGTGCCTGTCATCATGGTGACCGCTAAGGATAGTGAGATTGATAAGGTTCTTGGTTTAGAAATGGGAGCCGATGATTATGTAACTAAACCATTTTCTAATCGTGAATTGGTTGCACGAGTTAAGGCTAATTTGCGAAGTCGAAAGTCTGTTTCGCAAACTTCTGAAGAGACTTTTAATAGTACAGAAGATATTCACTTAGGTGATTTAGTAATCCATCCCCAAGCCTATATGGTTTCAAAGGATGGTGCTGATATTGAGTTAACGCATCGTGAATTTGAATTATTATATTATTTAGCACAACATATTGGACAGGTGATGACACGTGAACACTTGTTACAGCAAGTTTGGGGCTATGATTATTTTGGTGACGTACGTACAGTAGATGTTACGGTTCGACGATTACGTGAGAAAATTGAAGACAATCCTAGCCATCCTAATTGGCTAGCAACACGCCGTGGCGTCGGATATTATTTACGCCCATCAGAAGAATAAATGAATGAAATTTAAGTTTACGCGTACATAATGAGGGGAAGAATGCTCGCCATTGAGCATAATGAAGATGACGTCAATTACTAAATTTTTCCAATCTATTCGTTTTCGCATCACACTTGTTTTTGTGCTGCTAATGATTATCGCACTCGAACTTTTGGGTGCTTTTTTCGTACGCCAAATGGAACGCCAGAACTTAAGGACATTCCAACAACAGATCACCTTACCTAAATATGTTACTGATCCAATTAACACTGCTTTACGTAATAGTAACTCTGATGAAGGCAATCATGAAATCCAAGACGTTTTGTCAGGATTAAACAATACCAACATTGAAGAAGTACAAGTTATTGATAAAACTGGAACAATTCGAGGAACGACTTCTGTATCAGGTCAGCAAACGATCAGCCAAAAAACGACCGACATTAATGCACAAAAGGCGCTTGCTGGGGACCAGTCGTATGTTGCCACTCGAACGATCAATGAAAACGGCGAGCGTAAAGAAATCATGACGACACCTCTAGGGGTGACTACGGGGAGATTAAAAGACGTCTCCGGTGTTATTGTTGTAAAAGCCAGTTTATTGCCAGTATATAAGAATATTAACAGTGTCATGCGACTGTTTATTATTGCTGGCTTGATTGCACTAGTTGCCAGTGTGGCGCTGGCCCTATTTTTAGCAAGAACCTTGACAAGACCAATTGAACAAATCAGTGAACAGACGACTAAAATCGCTGAAGGTGATTACTCGATGGTGAATCACATTTATGGTTCTGATGAATTAAGCCAATTGGCATTATCGGTTAATGATCTATCTACGCGTATCGAAGAGTCAACAGAAACAGTCAATGCGGAGCGTAATCGTTTGGATTCCGTTTTGACACATATGGCGGACGGTGTTTTAGCGGCTAATCGCCGTGGTGAAGTCACCATTATTAATCAGGCTGCAGCAGATTTTGTAGGGGTTAACCGGGAAGATGCCCTTGGACAAAATGTTGTTAGTCTCTTACGTTTGGAGGGCAAACGTACATTACGTGATATATTGGAAAATCTAAATGATTTTAGAGTAGACTTATCAGATGATAGTAAAGAACTGTTAGTCCAGACCTATGTTTCTTTGATTAAACGCCAATCTGGTTTTATTTCTGGATTAGTTGTGGTCCTACATGATATTACCGAGCAACAACGTATAGATTCTGAACGGCGTATGTTTGTTTCCAATGTATCGCACGAATTAAGAACACCTTTGACTTCAGTTCGATCCTATGTGGATGCTTTGGCAGAAGGCGCTATTGATGACCCAGAAATGGCACAAAACTTTTTGGGTGTTGTTCAAGATGAAACACAGCGTATGATTCGAATGATTAATGATTTGTTGGAGTTATCGCGTCTAGATCAAGGCACGATGGAGGTCAAGCTAGAAGTTATTAATTTAAACAGTTTGTTTAACTTTGTTTTGAATCGTTTTGATATGATTTTGGAAAGTGACGCTAAAAACGAAAACACAATCACTAAAAACTATAATATTTTGCGTGAATTTACCAAGGAAGATGTTTGGGTTGAAGTTGATCCGGACAAGTTTACTCAGGTATTAGACAATATCATGAATAATGCGGTGAAATATTCACCAGACGGCGGCACCATAACAGCCCGACTGATTAAGACAAAAACACGTGCAATCTTAAGCATCTCTGATCAAGGGCTAGGCATTCCAAGAAAAGACTTGGATAATATATTTAATCGTTTCTTCCGAGTTGATAAATCAAGGTCCCGTGCGCAGGGTGGAACAGGGCTAGGATTGGCTATTTCTAAGGAAGTGGTTGAAAAGTTTAATGGTCGTATTTGGGTTGATTCAGTTGAAAATAAGGGCTCTACCTTCTATATTTCGTTAGCTTATGTTGACGAAGAACCGGAGGACGATTGGGATGCAGAATAATCGATCAGTCCAAGGCGTTATGATCAATATTTTATTGACGATTGCTATTATTGTTTCTATTGTACTAACTGCATTAATATTCATTTCAGCAGGCAGTCAAGAGGCGCCAACACAAACGGATCAACAATCGCAACAAGCTTCCGAGTTGTTTAGACCTACGAACTACATTGTGAATGATAAAAGTGGCAAACAGCATATGGTTATGCACACCACGAATGCGCAATATAAAAGTATTCATCAGTATTTAGCAAATTCTAGAATGACGAATCCTACGCAAAGAAAAGCAACTAATAAGCAGATTAGTCAATTACTGGATAAAACGCAAACTGCCTTGTATCACTATCCAGACGTTGTGCCAATTGAATATTTTAATTCTTATTATTCTCAGCGTGTATCAACGCATAAAAGTTTTAACTTTAACTATGTTGTTGTGCCACTTAACCATTCTAAAAAAGCATATTTTGTGAATACACAGTCTAAAACGATTACGACAGTTACTATTAGCAAAATTGATACAACTGAGGCATGGAAGGTCGCTGCTCGGTTGCCCAAAGCTTTAACGGTAAACTTTAAAGTGGTTAACGGACATGTGATGTTGAACTACCCAAAAGAGTTTAAATTACCTGTGTACTCTTATTTAGTGAATCATCGTGATCCAACGACTTATGTATCAGCACTCTTAGGGACTACAAATCAGTTAACCCAGACCACTGAGAACAATAAAAAAATTTATACTAATAAATACAGTAATCAACAAATCATTTATGATCCAGATTTAGAAACAGTGACCTTTACAGATAATCGAACGACTGGTACATTACAGCGCAGCTATTACAATCGGTTGAATGTCGGTTTTTCGCAAATTAATTTGTTACAGTTAGATCTCTCTGATACGCGCTTTTACCAGAGCCGTGATAATGGGAAGGATATTACTTATCGAACGTTTGTTGAAGGGCTACCAGTTTATTACCAATCAAAAACTGGTGCTATTCATATGACGTTAGATAAATACGGTAACCTAACAAGCACCTATTCGCTAAATGAGTTGGGTGTGCCGGTTCCTAATACGCAAGAAGATATTACTTTACCAAAAGCAGCAGATGTTTTGGCTAAGTTACAACAAGCTGGTGTCAAAAGTAGTGAGTATTATTCTATTGCACCAGGCTATGAATGGTTGGCTAACAAAGAAAATAACGTTTCAGTCAACATGAATCCTACATGGATGATTGAAACGCCAACGGGTTGGATGAGCGTCAATACGTTTCTAGCTAATCGAGAATAGTTTCCAATCAGGATGATTCAGGGTTCTGAAAACTATGAAAGGAGAAATACGTTTTTATGCAATTTAGACGACTAAAAATATTAATGACGATGTTATTCATCTTTTTGGACGTGTTTCTCTTTTTTTGGTGGCGTAGTAATCAGAGACCAAGTATTAAAGTAACCGACGCCAATGCGAATATCATTAGTGAGATTAAAAATCAAAAAATAAAAGTAGCTAACTTTAGTACTTCGGTTACTTATGCTAGTTATTTAGCTGGTAAACGATCAAATAGTTTAATGTCAACGATTGATAAGTTGTCAAACTTCAATGCAAATATTAATAATCAGACGCTCTACGTGACTTTCAATAAAACATCGCAACTAGGTAGAGGGAATACTAGTAGTAGCAGTAGTGGTAAGAAAGCTGCGGCGGATGACGTTGAGGCGTCAAAGATAGCACGTAATGCAGGATATCGATATAATCCTATTCTGTCTAAAGTTAATGTGAAAAATCGTGTAACCTATTCTCAGTATATTGATAATTTGCCGGTCATCGCTAAACAAGGGCTGATGATCTTTAACAAAGATAAAGACCGTAAGGTAACTGATTTTACACAAACTAAAATAACTAAGGTTACAGTATTGCGCGATGAACGTGCAACAATTACAGAGGAAGCCGCAATTGTCGCTCTCTATAAATTCAATGAGCTAAATAGTGGTGATAAATTATCAAAAGGCGCTCTATCATATGATACATCGGTAAAGGTTAATGGCTATGACATTTATTTACCGGTATGGGTATTTGTTGTAACACACGCCAATGGCAGTACAGGGATTTTGAAAATCAATGCCTTTACGAGCGACAATTTATCAGAATAATTTAATTTTTGCTTAACTTCAAATTGATAAAATAAAATAAATATAGTCGAGAGGTGACTAATGGTACAATCAGCATTAACAAAAACGTTGTTAACTGGCGTCATTGCTGGTGTTGTTGGTGGAGGAGCAATTTTGTATGGGCAGCAGGGTGTACAATTGTTACAAAATCAAAATCAAAAAGTGAGTACGACAGCAACAAGTACAAAAACGATTGCCAAGAATGCAACTGCTACATCAGCTTATAATAAGGTATCAGATGCAGTTGTATCTGTATTGAACTTTACTAAATCCAGTCAAGGTAGTTATCAAGAATCGTCAGAAGGTTCTGGCGTGATCTATAAAAAAACGGATGGATCGGCATTTATTGTAACGAATAATCACGTAATCACTGGAGCGGCTAAAATTCAAGTTATGCTGCACAGTGGGAAGAAAGTGACCGCTACATTAGTCGGCAAAGATGCGATGACTGACTTAGCTGTTCTGAAAATCGACGGCACAGACGTTACAACAACTGCACAATTTGGCGATTCAAGTAAAATAACTGTTGGTGAAAACGTCTTGGCAATTGGTTCGCCGCTGGGATCTGAGTATGCTTCGTCAGTGACGCAAGGCATCATTTCGGCCAAGAAAAGGTTAGTTGAGGCAACATCTGAAAATGGTCAAAATTATGGTGGATCCACGGTTATTCAGACGGATGCTGCTATTAATCCTGGTAACTCAGGTGGACCATTAATCAACTTTGCAGGACAAGTTATTGGTATTAACTCAATGAAGTTATCAACATCTTCTTCTGGAACAAGCGTTGAGGGGATGGGTTTTGCAATTCCTTCTGATCAAGTCGTTGACATTGTTAACAAATTAGTCAAAGATGGTAAAGTCACACGACCAGCAATTGGCATTAGTTTGATTAATTTGTCAGAAGTAACAGCTTCTGAGCAAAAATCAACATTGAAAATTCCAGATAGCGTTACTGGTGGTGTTGTTGTAATGAGTTTGACTAACAATGGCCCAGCAGATAAAGCTGGATTGAAGAAGTACGACGTTATTGTTGGCATTAATGGTAAAAAGGTCAGCTCACAGGCTGATCTGCGAGAAGAACTCTACAAGCATTCGCTTGGGGACACGATAACATTGACTTATTATCATCAGGATACTAAGCAAACCGTCAAGGTTAAATTAACACAGAAATTAGCAAGCTAACAAAAATGTTAGCTTTTTCTTTACCCTTGTTTGACTTTTATTAAAAAATATGTATTTTCTGTAAATGTTGAAAACAAGCTGAAAATGTTGACAATTTGTGGACTAAATACCAGAAAATGTGGAAAAGACGTTTAAATTCGTGGATAAGTGCTTTGTTTTTATAAGAAATAATAAATATTGGTAATTTTAGGCAATATTTAGGGAAAAATGGGCAGTTTTTAGACGCATATCAGCAATGTTCGTGTATTGAAGCGATTAAAGAAATAACACTGATGCAATGCTATTTAGAATATATTTTCCGAACAATGTAAAGAAAATTTACTTTAAAGATTAGTCGAACGCGTGTGCTTATCCACAATTGTGTACAACTTTGTGGATAACTGTGGATAACTTGCGGGAAAATATCTATAATTTGTCTAAATAAGAGTAAAATAACGTTTATAAAGTTATCCACATTTTTTTTGAAATTAAAAAAAACAGTGGATAACTTAAAAAGCGAACAGCGAAAAGAGTTGGTATAAAAGCTTTTTCAGAAAAAAAATATTTTTTTTGTTCGTGTGGATAACATCGGATATAATGAATATAGGTAATCAACCAAAAATATTAAGAAATTGTAAAGAGTAGGTTTGAAATGAATATTAAATTAATCACGGTCGGGAAACTAAAGGAAAAGTATTTAACAGAAGGCATTGCGGAGTATACAAAACGATTATCTCGCTTTTGTAAAGTTCAAGTAGTTGAGTTGATTGATGAAAAGACGCCGCAAAATGCTAGTGAAGCACAGAATAATCAAATTATGGCTAGAGAAGGGGAGCGAATTCAAGCGAAAATTGGTTCGCGTGATTATGTTATTGTGCTAGCAATAGAAGGGAAACAGTTTCCTTCCGAGGAATTTTCTCAAAAACTTGAAGCCATTGCGGTTAATGGTTATTCGGACATTACTTTTATTATTGGTGGTTCTCTTGGATTATCTAAGGCAATCAAGCAAAGGGCGAACCTAAAGATGAGCTTTGGGTTGCTGACCTTGCCACATCAATTAATGCGTCTTGTACTGATTGAACAAATTTATCGTGCTTTTATGATTCAACAAGGATCACCGTATCATAAGTAACATGTAAAAAAATGAAAACTATTGTTGCATTTTCATCTTTCCGTGTCTATAATATATCCATAGATAAAAAATATACACGAAAGAGTGCGAAGTATGAGGAAGTTTTTTGAGAATTCAGAATGGAACCGTGTTCGAAAAATCAGGGGGTTACCATTATTATTGGTTGGTATTACACTCATTCCGAGTTTATACGCAGTCATTTTTTTGTCGTCACTTTGGGATACTTATGGTAGAGTGGACCATCTTCCAGTTGCGATTGTTAATCAAGATAAGACCGCAAAGATTAATGGAAAGTCACAGAATATAGGCGATGATTTAACTAAAAAATTGCTTGACAGCAAGCAATTAAAATTAACTAAGACTTCGGCTGAAAAAGCTAAAAAAGGACTTGCATCTGGAAAGTATTACATGACCATCACGATACCGAAGTCCTTTACTAAGAATTCAGGTACGCTGTTGGATGCTAAGCCAGTCAAGCCTGAGATTAAAATTGCGCATAATACAGGGCAAGGATTCATTGCTGAAAAATTAACGGCTTCCGCGGCTGATAAAGTACAGGCAAATGTCTCAAAATCACTGCAAGGTGTTTATAATAAAACAATTTTAAATGCAACAGCCTCCTCAAAAAAAGGTTTTCAATCGGGATCTAAAGGTGCTACACAACTTGGGAGTGGTTTATCACAATTACAAGATGGTACTAAAAAATTGCAAGATGGTACAACACAGCTCCAAACTGGTACTTCACAGTTGGCAACGGGCTTGTCACAGTATACAAATGGCGTGTCGTCCGCTAATACTGGTGCTCAGCAGTTAACTTCAGGTGCTCAACAACTTGCCACACAGCTCCAAAAGGTTTCTGACGAGATTAATACAAAGCAAAGTGCTAAGGCGGCTGATTTAAAGCAGCTTGATACAGGCTTGACGCAACTGACACAGGGCTTGCAAAAACTAAGTAAGGTTGAATCACCAACGGTAACTGTTGATTCAACAAAGCTTAACGAAGCGTCCGAAAAGCTGTCAGCTGGATTAACTGGTGCTGGGAAAGACGCAGCTGCTTTCAAAGCATTAGCTCAAGATGCTGATTTCCAAAAATTTTTACAAGAAAATCCTACTGTTGCTGCTAAATATCAAGCAGCATTAAGTGATTTGAATGAAAATGTGCAATCAAGTGCAACAGCAGCCACTACAATTCAAAATCAATTAACTACATTAAAAGCTATGTTGCCACAATTACAAGCGTTGCAGGCAGAAATTCCAGAATTACAGAAGCTCGGTCAACAAGGATCCGTTGCCACTCAAGGCGCGCAAACAGCCATTAAAACACTAAATGACAGCTTAACTACTGTCAGCCAAGGAATAGCTAACCAAGCAGTACCAGGTGCTCAGCAGCTAGCGCAAGGATCATCTCAATTAACTACAGGACTTGGACAGTTAGCCGCCAAAAACGATACACTTAATAGTAGTGTTTCGCAATTAAATGATGGCACGACACAGTTACTTACTGGTGAAAATCAAGCTAGTGAGGCCTTACAGCAGGCAGGTACTGGTGCAACCACTTTAGCGAATAAATTAGCTGATGGTGCTGTGAAATTGTCAGCTATACACAATAAGAAATCAAATGTGGTAGCATTATCACAGCCAGTCAAGCAAAAATCATCTAATTTATCAAAGGTTCCCAACAACGGAACTGGAATGGCGCCATATATGATGTCTGTTGGGTTATTTGTTGGTATGATCACATTTACGACCATATTTGATTTCATGACGGTTTCTAAAAAGCCAAAAAATGGTTTCACATGGTGGGCTAATAAGCAGTTAATTAATGCGCCAGTTTTTATTGGACAAGCACTGATTATGACTGGTTTACTCTTCTTAGTGGATGGCATGGAAGCGCAGCGGCCAGCGATGACATTTGTTGTAGCCTTAGCAGCATCCTTTGGGTTCAATCAGTTTGTTGTCTTGTTTAATGTGCTAATTGGTAAACTAGGGTCAGGGATTATGCTGGTTTTGATGGTATTACAACTGAGTGCTAGTGCAGGATCTTATCCTATTGAGTTGTCAAACAGCTTTTTTGAGGCAATTCATCCATGGATGCCAATGAGTTACTCTGTCCATGCCTTCCGCGAAACAATTTCTATGGGTGGCAGTGTTGCATCAGACTTAACTGTATTGTTATCCTTAGGAGTGATATCAATGGTACTAACATGGTTTGTGTACCAAATGAAATTAAACCATAATCAGTTAACTTTTAAGCATTAATTTAAAAGCAGTCGGCAGACTGCGTACATAAAGAAATGAAGTTGGAAAAATAAATGAAAATGTCTAGTGCAGTTGAACAAAGTTTGGTTGTCTTGGTTATGTTAGCCTTGCAAAAAGATGGCTTACCTGTTAAAAGTCATGTTTTAAGTGAACATTTAGAAGTATCTGAATCGTACTTAAAAAAAACAATGCGCAAATTAGTTGTTGCAAATTTAATAAAAGCGATCGCTAGTAAGGAAGGTGGGTTCAAATTGGCTCGTAATACCAATGATATTACGTTATTGGATGTTTATGAGGCGATTGAAGGAGAAGATAGCTTTATTCATTCTACCCAATTGGCAGATCGCGTGTTTCCTGCCAAAACTGCTGTCGCTGAAGGAACAAAAGAAGTTCTATCTATTGTCTATGAAGCAGAAAAAGATTTTAAGAAACGGTTAAAACGTACATCAATTGCTGATTTGTTATTGTTTGCTAAAGAAGGAGAAGAAATTGTTGATTGGCGATGAAGTGACACATATTGACTAAAAAAACAGTTTATTAATGCCAACCTGGCATTAATAAACTGTTTTTATATTGTGAAGTATTATATTCTATGCAACAGGTAGCGTCTCCTGTAAACTGAATTCAAAATCATCTGGAATAAGCATCCCGACATCTTTTAAAATAACATTTCCTGAAAGGTAACAACCATTCTGTTGCGTTAAACCAACCTTTGTGAAGCCGAAAGTGACTGTAGTATGAGCTTTAAGAGCAGCGCCACGTACCTCTCCCGTTGTTGCATCAATACCAGTAGGAACATCAACAGCAATGACAGGTTTATCAATGTGGTTGGCCGCTTTAATCATTTTTTGTAAGCCTTCAGGTAGAACGTTGTTCAATCCAACTCCAAATATCGCATCAATAATTAAAGTTGCCTCATTAAAGTCACTTTTTTCAGAACGAACTAAGCCATGCTTTTCAATGATTGCCAGTTGCCGTTTCACACTGTCTTTCGCACGGCTAACGTTTCCGACAAATTGTAATGAGACATTTACGCCTTGAGCGTACAAGAGACGAGCGATTGCTACGCCGTCAGCACCATTATTACCAAGACCAGCTAGTACTAACACATGACTCAAATCGAATCTACCGGCGCCGATAACATCAAGCACTGCCATTGCGGCCCGTTCAATTAATACATCCTGTGGCATACCAATAGTCTCAATCGTGTAATTATCTATTTGCTGCATTTCTGTAGCTGTAACAAGTCGCGTCATAGTTCCCATCATTTCATAAGTTATTAAATTCATTATACGGTGATTTGACAGTGTTATCAATCAAACAAGCGTAAAAATATTGAATTTGACAAATAAAAAAAATTAGAATACAATAATAACAATTTAAGAATCATAGAGGTTGCTGCTGACATTAGTCGCTTGCGGAGTGCTTACAGGCACAATGAAACAGGTTAAAGGGGATGTAGCCGAAGCATTGGTGCTGTGACACCAAGTAGCTGGGCCAATCGGTGAAAAATCGTTGGACTGTCGCGTAAGCGGGGTGCTATGTTATAGATTGCAATTAATTGGGATCCATGGCTGCTACTTGTGCGCTGTGGATTTTTTAATAGAGGAGGTATGCATTCATAGATATCTGTGAATGGGCTAACATATGGTAGAGGCAATAACACGTCCAACACGTCTTGAAGTTTCCAAGAGCGCTGTTGAACATAATATAACGACCGTTAAAAATGTATCAGGTGCAGACAAAGTCTTTTTGACCGTTAAGTCAAATGCCTATGGATTTGGTTTGATTCCTATGGCTCAAGCTGCTGTGGCAGGAGGTATTTATGGCTTAGGTGTAGCTGTTCTTGATGAAGCTATTGCACTGCGGCATGAGCGCATAACCGCACCAATTTTAATTTTAGGTATTTCACAGGTAAAGTATGTTGAACTAATGGCTGTCCAGCATATCATGGCAACTGTTGTTTCATTGGACTGGCTGAAGAAAGCAGAACATCAGTTAACTGGTGAACAGCGATTACCTGTTACACTAGGTATCGATACTGGCATGGGTAGAATTGGGTTTAGAGATCGTGAAACTTTAGCGAAAGCGATACAGTTTGTTTTGGATCATGCTGATAAGTTTGAATATGTTGGACTATCGACGCACTTTGCCGAATCTGATTCATCAGATACCAGGTACTTCCAAAAGCAATTAACACGTTGGCATCAATTGACGGATGACTTGCCAAAACCAAAGTATTATCATGTTGCTAATTCGGGTGCTGCAATGTATCACGCAGAAGAGGTTCCCCATGAGGTTGTCCGCGTAGGAACGGTGCTTTATGGGATTGAGCCCTCTCGTGGTGAACTAGCAGATGGACGTAACCTGAAACCCGTCATGGCCCTTCGGAGCGAGGTAAATTTTGTTAAACGCTTACCTGCTGGTGAAGGTATTAGTTATTCACACAAATATACGACAACTCAAAACGAGTGGATAGGCACTGTTCCTATTGGTTATGGGGATGGTTGGCTACGCAAATTAATGGGGTTTAAGGTTATTATTGACGGTCAATACGCCCCTATTGTAGGGCAAGTAGCAATGGATCAGTTAATGATACGTTTGCCTCGTGAATATCCAGAAGGTACAACGGTAACCTTTATTGGTCAAGATGGAGACTTAGAGAATACAATCGAGGACGTTGCACAGTTTGCAGGTTTGGCGCCCTGGGAAATCACAACAGGACTACAAGATAGAATACATCGTATTTTAGTAGATTAGGAGAAGATAATGACTAGAGAATATAGTGTTGCCATTCTTGGCGCAACAGGTGCTGTGGGCACACGACTTATTGAACAATTAGAGCAATCAACGATTCCCGTGAAGAATATAAAATTGCTTGCTTCGTCACGTTCAGCAGGTAAGACACTTCAATTTAAAGGTACAGACGTGGTTGTTGAGGAAGCAACTCCAGAAAGTTTTGATGGGGTTGATTTAGTTTTGGCTAGCGGTGGTGGTTCAGTTTCAGCACGATTTGCACCCGAAGCTGTGAAACGCGGTGCTGTGGTTGTTGATAATTCAAGCCAATGGCGAATGAATGATGATGTCCCGTTAATTGTTCCTGAAGTTAATGAAGCAGATTTGAAACAACACCAAGGAATTATTGCCAACCCTAACTGTTCAACGATTCAAATGGTTGTTGCTCTAGCGCCCATTAAAGCTAAATATGGTTTGACACGTGTTATCGTGTCAACTTATCAAGCTGCTTCTGGTGCGGGACAATCTGCATGGCAAGAGCTAGTTTCAGAAACTGATGCCCACAATGCTGGTAAAGAAATGCATGCTGAGATTTTGCCGGTTAAAAGTGCTAAGCATCATTATCCCCTAGCTTATAATTTACTGCCACAAATAGATGTTTTTGAAGAAGACGGTTACACTCATGAAGAATGGAAGATGATTCATGAGACTAAAAAAATTATGTTCGGTGATAAAAATTCTAAAGCAGTTAAAGTGACAGCAACAGCGGTCCGGGTACCTGTTCCTATTGGTCATGGCGAGACTGTTTATTTTGAAACGGATGCCGGATCAGGAGCGACAGCCGCTGATATTCAAGCGATTCTGAGTGAAGCCCCAGGAGTTGTTTTGGAAGACAATCCAAAGGAACAGTTGTACCCACAGCCAATTAATGCCGAAGGAAAACGCGAAACATTCGTCGGCCGTGTGCGTCCCGATTTGGAAAATGATGATAGTTTCCATATGTGGGTTGTCTCAGATAACCTGCTTAAAGGTGCTGCTTGGAATACAGTGCAAATTGCAGAACGTCTTGTTGACTTAGACTTGGTCAGAGTCCCAGAAGACGCAGCAAATAAGTTTGTCACAGCATAAATTTTTTTAAGAGCGTTCAGCGCTCTTTTTATATCTCAAAAAGCGGTGGCACAACTGTGTGTAAAAGCAACGTGTTACAATAGCTTTATGATAGCAATTCTAACAATTTTAACTTTAGCTATAAGTATTTTTTCTTGGCTACTTTGGCATCAAATCAGGATCAACCCAGCAAGTTTACGACTGGGATTTTATGTATTGATTATTGTGATTTTTTTATTTATTAGTCTGCAGGTGATTCAGTTTCCAAGTATATCAGTTGTTCATATAATTAATGAAGCTAAGCTGTTCGTTAAATGGGGGAATATTGCGGGTCTGTTTTTGGTGATTACACTGGCCTATCACAGTTTTCAAAGTTGGCGTAAATGGCAACATAGCCTGCATCAGTTAGTTTTCCCACTAGTGTTGCTTGTGTATGCTATTGCTGATATTGGCATTTGGCTTCTGAATGATGGGTTTTCAATATCTTTAAAACCCATTCTCGTTGTTATCCCATGGTTGTCACTGTACGTTCTTTGGCAATTTTTACAGTTTATTAGCAGTAGTATCTTGTATGGATTGGTCGTTAAACGACCAATCCATGGTCCGATTGTTGTCTTAGGCGGTGGGTTAGTTGATGGACAATATGTTGGTCGAATTGTTGGTAATCGTATTCAGGCAGCTGTTAAAGATGCAACCAAAATGTCAGAGTACCCAACTATCATTTTTTCGGGTGGTCAAGGGAAAGATGAATTAGTTTCTGAGGCAGAAGCTATGAGAGACTTTGCTGTAAAAAGACTAAATGTTCCCTGTGAAAAGACAATATTGGAAGAACATTCTAGAAATACATATGAAAATTTGAGGAATAGTGCTAAATTAACTAACAGTTCATTCACATTTTATACAAGCGAGTATCATGTTTTTCGTGGTGTTTTACTCGCGAAAAAACAAGGAGTTAATGCGCAAGGTCGAGGAGGGTACACGCAGTTTCCGTACCGTGGTATAGCGTTTTTGCGAGAATTTGCTGGCGTGATGAACTTAAATCCAAAACAGCACATTATATATGGTACTGTGTGGTTTGTTAGCAGTGCGATGGTAATTTTAATTAATTTTATATGAATAAAATATAAAAAATCTTTTTAAATATGGTATATTATTTAGATAGATTTAATGAATTATGGAGATTTATACAGTCTGGGAGAATCTTATGACTATTTTTGGCAAATTAATGTGGTTCTTTAAAGAGCACAAACGACTATATATGTTGGGGCTCACTTTTTTGTTTCTGACAGAAGTATCACAAATGGTGTCCCCAGCGTTAATCGGTCGTTTCACTGATGTGATAGTATCCCGACAAATGACGATGCATCAGCTATTTTTCTATGCTGGTGGTATTTTGCTTTTTTCTGTGTTGATGTACATATTTCGTTATACGTGGATTACACATATTTTCCAAGGTTCGGCACTATTAGAAAAAACATTGCGGCAACAATTGTTTGATCACTATTTGAAAATGGATACTACATTTTATCAGCGTCGACGTACGGGAGATTTAATGGCACATGCGACGAACGATTTGTCAGCAGTGCAGAGGGTGGCATCTGGTGGCGTACTGATGCTAGTTGATTCGATTGTTATTATTATTTTTACGGTTATTTCAATGACCCTTGTGGTTGATTGGCGTTTGACGTTGATTGGTGTTTTACCTTTACCATTATTGGCGGCCGGGGTTTGGTATTTATCACCTAAAATGCGACGTGCATTCACATCATCTCAAGAAGCCTTTTCACGATTATCAAACAAGTCTCAAGAATCGATAGCTGGAATTAAAGCTATTAAAACATTGGGGCAAGAAAAACAAGATGTTGATGCTTTTGATGAGGAAATACAAAAGACGATTCAGATCAATAAAAAGGTAGCCGCCATTGACTCCTTGTTTGGACCAATGGCTACGCTGGTGATGACAATTAGTTATGTTGTGATGATTACTTATGGTGGGTCGTTGGTATTGAATGATTCAATTTCAATCGGGCAGCTTGTCTCATTTTCAACTTATTTAGGGTTACTTGTATGGCCGATGTTTGGTTTAGGGCAGTTGTTTAACGTATTGGAACGTGGTAATGCTTCATATATGCGTGTCCAAGAAATTTTATCTGAAAAATCATCAATTGTTGAAGATGAGCAGGGATATGATAGCATATCACATGGTGATGTTGCTATTCGGATTGATCAGTTTAAATATCCAGATGATCAATCGGAAGTTTTGAAAGATATTTCATTGAATATTCGTGCTGGCGAAACTGTCGGTATTGTTGGGCGTGTTGGTGCTGGTAAAACAACCTTAATCAAGCTGTTGCTGCGCCAGTTTGATGGTTATACTGGTCAAATTAGTTTTGCTGGTAAAAACATTAAAGATTATAAATTAAGTGCGTATCACAGAGCGATTGGCTATGTTGCGCAGGAAAATTTTTTGTTTTCAACAACAGTAAGAGATAATATCCGGTTTGCTGATGTCAATAAATCACAAGAGGAAGTGGAAAGTGCTGCTAAAATGGCGGCCTTACATGAAGATATCCTGAACTTTCCGGAGGGATACGACACACAAGTTGGCGAACATGGTGTAAGTTTATCGGGTGGTCAGAAGCAGCGATTGGCTATAGCTCGTGCCTTAATTATCGATCCAGAAATTTTAATTTTAGATGATGCTTTGTCGGCCGTCGACGCACGGACGGAAAAACAAATATTGCATACTTTAAAAACTACCCGGCAAGAAAAAACAACGATTATTGTTGCTCACAGAATTAGTTCCGTGATGAATGCTAATGAAATTGTAGTCTTTGACCACGGTGAAATTGCTGAACGTGGTCGACATGAAGAACTGATTGCGCAACAAGGATGGTATGCCCAAATGTATGAGCAACAACAATTAGCAACAACGTTTCAACAAAACTTAGAGGGAAAGGGGGATGATGATGACAGAAAAAAATAATTCTGTTTGGGCAAAAAATATTCCTGTTAGAGAACAACTGCATGTTATTTGGACGTTGATTAAAATGGCAAAACCGTTTCGGTCAATGTTTATCGTGGCACTTGTAATTGGCGCGGCTTTTGCGCTATTACAAGCTGCTGCACCACGAGTCATTGCTTACTATATGACGACTTATTTGCATCAAACAAGCAGTGTTCCGCTGAGAATTACGATTAGTTTTGCTGTTTTTGTGGCAGTTATTCGCGTGTTGCAAGCTGTGACAGATGCTTTGAATGCCTACTATTTCACTGTGGCTGGTGAATATGCTTTAGAAGATATGCGATTACGCGTATTTCAAAAGTTACACACATTGGGTATGAAATTTTTCGATGAAATGCCTGCGGGTTCACTGGTAACACGGGTTAATAATGATACGGCATCGTTGACAGATTTTTGGCGATTCTTTATGCAACTTACCTTTGCTGTTATGAGTATGATTGGTGCCTATATTGGCATGTGGACAATTGATGTGCATGCAACCCTCCTTATGATGATTGTTGTACCATTCATTGTGGCTAGTATTATCATTTATCAACGCTTTTCATCACGACTATTTCGCCATATGCGCGAACGTTTGTCGGCATTGAATGCTAAAATTGCTGAAAGTGTCACCGGAATTGATATCATTCAAGAATTTTATCAAGCGGATCGCTTTAAAAAAGAATTCGGCAAAATTAATGGTGAGTACTTTAATGCCCGTTTTAAAATGATCAAGGCTGACGCACTGTTATTAGAACCTATGATTGACATGTTGTTAGGTGGTGCGACGGTTTTAGTTTTATGGTATTTTGGTGAACTTTCCATACAAACAGTTGTCTCAGCAGGTGCTATTTATGCATTTACTACTTATTTAAACAATATTTTTGGCCCCTTGGAAAGTATTATGAATTTATTCAGTCCTTTCCAAGAAGGTTTAGTATCAGGATATCGCATCCTTGGCATCCTCGGTAACGACACTTATGCTCCGGCGCAAAACCCGAATGCTAAGGGAGACATCACTGATGGAAAAATTGAATTTAAGCATGTTAATTTTAGCTATGATGGTCGTCATCCAATCCTAAAAGATTTAACATTTACTGCAAACCCGGGTGATACGGTTGCCTTGGTAGGACATACTGGTTCTGGAAAAAGTTCTACCATTAATACATTAATGCGTTTTTATGACTTTCAATCAGGTGAAATTTTGATTGATGGTCAGGATATTCGTGATATTGCGATGGACAAATTACGCAGCAAAATGGGACTAGTGTTACAAGACCCATTCATGTTCTATGGCGATATTGCGTTTAACATTCGTATGTACAATGACAGTCTTACGGATGAACAAATTAAATTAGCAGCTGAATTTGTGGGTGCCGACGATTTCATAGAAAATTTGGACGGCGGGTATCAAGCTAAAGTACAAGAAGGAGGAAGCAGTTTTTCTGCTGGTGAGAAACAACTGATCAGTTTCGCACGCACAATTGTAGCTAATCCTAAAATATTAATATTGGATGAAGCTACTGCGAACGTGGACACGGAAACAGAAGCAAAAATTCAGAACTCACTGGTTAAAATGCGTCAAGATCGAACCACGATCGCAATTGCCCACAGACTTTCTACTATTAAAGATGCTAATTTAATTTTGGTGCTGGATCAAGGAGAGGTCGTTGAACGTGGAACCCATGATGAACTGCTTGCAGCACGTGGAAGGTATTATGACCTTTATCGATTGCAAGGCGCACAAAGTGGGATAGCGGTATAAGTCAAATATCACAGTGAATGGCTATAACTTCTTGTTATAAAACCTCACATACAGCTTTGACTAAACAGACTAAGTATGCGTAAAATGGTAATTAGAAGAGACTAGTTTTAGATTTTATGTTAGGCTAGTTTTTGCTACCGTGTGCACTGCGGTGTACACGCTCAGAAAAAGGAGAATTAAGTCATGTCAATGATTGAATTTAAAAACGTCGAGAAATATTATGGGAAGTTTCATGCTTTGAAGAACATTAATTTAAAAATTGATGAAGGTGAGACTGTTGTTCTTATCGGTCCTTCAGGGTCTGGAAAGTCAACTTTGATTCGTGCAATTAATGGACTAGAAGAAATACAAGAAGGTAAGCTTCTGGTCAATGGATTTGATTTACATGATCCCAAAACCGATATCAATCGTATCCGAAAAAACGTTGGCATGGTTTTTCAGCACTTTAATTTGTACAATAATAAATCAACATTGGAAAACGTGATGCTTGCACCACGTCTAGTTTTGAAGCGTAGTGAAGACGAAAATAAGTCTACAGCAATGGCTTTGTTGGATAAAGTTGGTTTGGCAGATAAGGCAGCTAATATGCCGTCTGAATTATCAGGTGGTCAAAAGCAACGTGCAGCTATTGCTCGTTCACTAGCGATGCAACCTAAAGCCTTGTTGTTCGATGAACCAACATCAGCTTTGGATCCTGAAATGGTTGGGGATGTGTTGGACGTTATGCGTGATATTGCTAAGGACTCATCTATGACAATGCTTGTTGTTACCCATGAAATGAGTTTTGCTAAGGCTGTGGCTGATCGTGTTATCTTTATGGCTGACGGTGAAATTCTTGAAGATAGTACAACCGAAGAATTCTTTAATAATCCTAGAGAACCACGTGCTCAACAGTTCTTGAGCCAAGTTGATCACAAATAAAATTTAGATTTGGAGGAAACGCGTTTTTGGAAGTTTCAGTATCTTATGATATGAAATATTTGAAAATAAAAGCCATTAACGCTCTGTTACTATGGAAAAAGCTAAAAAAAGACAGTTTGGTATCATTGCCACAATCGTTTTAGCTGCTGTTATTGTCCTCGGTTTATTGTGGGCAACTACTGCTGCTAAGAAAAATGAAGAGCATCAAGATACATTACAACGTGTTGAAAAACTAGGGCGAATTATTTGGGGTGTGAAATCTGACACCAAATTATTTGGTTTAATGGACACAAAGACTGGTGTTTCTAAAGGGTTCGACGTTGATATTGCTAAAGCGTTAACAGTTCAGATATCAAAGCAAACCGGTGTTCCAATGTCTGCGGAATTTGTGCCAGTGTCTTCATCTTCAAAAATACAATTATTGAAGAATACTAATATTGATGGTACGGTATCAACAATGACAATCACACCTGAACGTGAAAAAATTATTGACTTTACGAATCAATATTTTGATGCCGGACAATCAATTCTGGTTAAAAAAGACTCAGGCATTAAGTCAATTAAAGATATGAACGATTCAAAGTATAAAATCATCGTTGTTGTTGGGACTACGGCTGCCGAAGAGACAAAGAAATTTGCACCAAAGGCCAAGTTGCTAGCTGTTCAGGATTATGCCACAGGTATGCAAGCCCTTAAGGCCGGCCAAGGTCAGGCAATGTCAACTGATAATGCGATTTTGTATGGATTTGCTACAGAAAACCCCGATTATCAAATTGTGGGCGGTACTTTTACCCACGGACCTTATGGTATTGCTTTTGATAATAATCAAGGGCCAATGGTTAGAGAGACGAACAAAGCGCTTGCAACAATTAAGAAAAATGGTACCTATAATAAATTAATTAAGAAGTGGTTCAGCGATGTGCCAGGACTTGATTGGCATGAATTGGAGGCGAAATAATGACGTTATTACAAAATAATTTCCCAACGTTCTTGCAAGGATTCGGATATACTTTACTATCAAGTATTATTGCGCTAATCATTTCTATGATTTTGGGCACGTTCTTTGCTATTTTACAAATTTTGCCACAAAAATGGGCGCAAAAAATTGGTAATGTATATGTGCAAGTATTTCGTAACATTCCATTATTGATTATCACCTTCTTTTTCTTCCTAGTTGTTGCTAAGGTTATCCCAATGAACGGGTTTGCAGCTGGAACCATCGCATTATCATTATATACATCAGCTTTTATTGCTGAAACTGTTCGTGCCGGTATCCTTTCCGTTGATAATGGACAAATGGAAGGGGCGCGTGCTAATGGATTATCGTTTAATCAAAGTATGCGGTACATTGTACTGCCCCAAGCCTTTAAAATAGCACTACCATCACTTGGAAACCAATTCATTAATTTGGTTAAAAATTCATCAATTCTAGCCTTTGTTGGTGGATTGGATTTGATGTATCAAGGAAATATGGTTGCAGCTACTACGTTTGACACTTTTAGCACGTATATCATTGTGGCACTTTTCTATTTGGTAATTACACTGCCATTGAGCTACTACATGCAAAATCTCGAACGCAAACTAAAGCACGCAGCATAAGGAGGACAATATGGTTACATTAGGAATTTTTGACGCCTTTACACCGCAAAACGTCCAATATTTGTTGGGTGGATTAGGCATTACAGTTGGTGTATCAATTATCTCGGTTATTCTAAGTTTTATTGCTGGATCAATCATTGGAATTGTTCAATTTGAACGTATCCCATATTTTTCTAAGTTTGTCGGTACAATTAATAATATTATTCGTAATTTACCGTTACTATTAATTATTTTCTTCGTTTATTTTGCTTTACCAAAGCTAGGCATTCATTTACCTATCTTTTGGGCAACTGTTGTTGCGATGAGTACTTTTGAATCTTCCATGCTCGCTGAAATTGTGCGTGGCGGACTAGAATCAATTGATGAAGGACAGTTTGAAGGTGCACGTGCTAATGGACTAACAAATATCCAGACAATGATCTACATTGTCCTGCCCCAAGCATATAAGAAAATGATTCCACCAATCATTTCACAGTTGATATCATTGGTTAAGGACACAAGTCTTGCTATGGGTATTGTCTTAGCCGAGATGACTTATCGTGGTCAGATTATTTATGCACAAAACTCTACTTATATCATTCCGGTTCTGATTGCAATTACGTTAGTATACTTCTTGTTGAATTATGGCTTATCGTTAATTGCCAAGTGGTTTGATCGTCGCTTAGCCTAAGTACAACTTATAATTTTTAATAAAAGCATGGTTTTCTTTAAAAGAAATGGGTTTCACACGAAATGTGAAGCGTTTAATATATTTCTTTTGTGAAGTAAGAAAACGATGCTTTTTTTATTTTTATTCTAAGCATGCTATAGTTTTGCTGTTGCAATGATTAAAAATTTTGTGACGAATGAGGTGTTTTTTAGCACAAAAAAACTTATTAATAGTATAATTTTGTTAGTATTCCTGACATTTTAACAAAATGCAACAAAATATTAAAATCTAATATAAATGAGTTGCAAATGAGAAATTAACATGGTAAACTAAAAAACATCAACATATTAAGTATATCGGGAGGATATATCTTCATGGATACATGGAAAAAATGGGCGATCGGTGCAGCCGTTGTGGTTGTTGCTGGCGCTGGAACGCGTGCTGCCGGTCTCTGGGGTGGTTCGAACGGATCATCAAGTGGTACACTCAAGTTTTCTTTTCCGACAGAAATTCAAACTTTAGATATTTCAAAAAATACGGATACTTACTCAGGAACAGTTATTGGTAACACCGGATCTAACCTGCTCCGTGTTAATGCTAAGGGTAAGGCTGTTCCAGAATTAGCTAAGTCAGTTAAGGTATCGAAAGATGGATTGACTTATACTGCTACATTGCGCAGTGGATTGAAGTGGTCAGATGGATCAAAACTAACTGCTAAAGATTTCGTTTATTCATGGCAACGTATCGTTAACCCTAAAACAGCTTCGCAATATGCTTACTTGACATCCGGTGTTAAGAACGCGGATGATATTGTTGCAGGCAAGACAAAGGTTAGCGAGTTGGGTGTAACTTCTAAAGGGAATGTGATTACATTTAAATTAGAACGACCAATTCCGCAGTTTAAGTATTTACTGACTTTTGCTAACTTTATGCCACAGAAGCAAAGCTTTGTTGAAAAACAAGGTAAAAAATATGGTACAACTTCAGCTAAGCAACTGTATTCTGGTCCTTATAAGTTTGAAGGTTGGAATGGAACTAATAATAATTTCAAACTTGTTAAAAACGATAATTATTGGGATGCAAAGAGCGTTAAGACAAAGGAAATTGACTATTCCGTTGTTAAGAAGACAGAGACAGCTGTTCAATTATATAAGCAAGGTAAGCTTGACCGTGCGTCAATTTCAACACCAGAATTATATGCTGCTAACAAGAACAATAAAGATAAGGTAAAGGCTCCTGAAGCAACAACAGCCTATATTGAGTACAATCAAACTGGTAAAAATAAGTTCCTAGCAAATACAAAAATTCGTCAAGCTTTGAACTTGGCAACAAACCGTAAAGAACTAGTAGAACAAGTAACTTCTGGCCTATCAACTGCAGCAACTGGTTTAGCACCTCAAGGATTAGCTAAGACGGCTTCTGGCGAAGATTTGGCAAAGTACGTTGCTCCTGGTTACAAGTATGACACTAAAGAAGCGGCTAAATTGTTTGCTGAAGGTTTGAAAGAAGTCGGTGAATCAAGCATGACATTGACAATTACTTCTGATGCTGACAGCGCCAGTGCAAAAACTACTTTGGATTACTTGCAAGGCTCATTACAAAAGGCTTTGCCAGGCTTGAAGGTTGAAGAAAAGTTTGTGCCATTCAAGCAACGTTTATCTGATTCAGAAACGCAAAACTTTGATGCGGTTGTTTCACTTTGGGGCGGCGATTATCCTGAAGGCTCAACTTTCTATGATCTGTTCAAAGATGGTTCTTCATATAACAACGGTCAGTTCAAGAATGCTGCGTACACAAAGGCAGTTAACAGAGCAGAAACTACAAATGCTTTGAATGATTCTGCTCGTGATGCGGACTATAAGGAAGCTGAATCAGCTTTGTATAAGCAAGCTAACTTTAATCCACTTTACTTCCGTTCAGGCTATTCATTGGCTCGTCCAAATGTTAAGGGTGTAATTATTAACACAACAGGACTAAATATCGATCTAAAATACGCTTACCGTAAGTAAGAAATTTATGATAGAATTAAACTACATTTAATCAAAATGAGAATTGACGTATGTCAATTCTTATTTATTAGGAAGACAAGACTATGGTGAAATATATTTTAAAGCGATTGGCGCTTCTGATTTTCACGTTATTCTTGGTGATTACTGCTACGTTTTTCCTGATGCAAGTTATGCCAGGAACACCGTTCAATAATCCTAAATTAACGCCGCAAATGATTGCCCAATTAAACAAAGCATACGGATTGGATTTGCCTTTATGGCAACAATACCTGAATTATTTAGTAAATGCCTTTCGTGGTGATTTTGGAACATCCTTCCAATATCAAAATCAAAGTGTCAGCATGTTAATCGGACAACGGTTACCAATCTCAGCCCAGCTGGGTGCCCAAGCACTGGTTATCGGTGTTGTTGCTGGTCTGCTAATGGGTGCAGTATCAGCTCGAAATAAAAATAATAAAATTGATGGCACATTAGGTGTGGTATCAACACTAGGAATTTCGGTTCCAAGTTTTATTTTAGGAATTATTTTCCTATATTTATTTGGATTTAAGTGGCCGCTATTTCCAGTGTCTGGTTGGGGGGATTCATTTTCTCAGTCCGTTTTGCCAACCTTAGCATTAGCTGTTACACCGGCCGCCGTTGTGACGCGCTTTGTCCGTTCAGAAATGATTGAGGCTTTAGGATCAGACTATGTACAGTTGGCACGTGCTAAAGGTCTTAGTGAAAAAGAAATTGTCAATAAACATGCTTATCGTAATTCAATGATTCCAGTTTTGACATTAGTTGGACCGATGGCTGCTGGTTTGTTAACCGGATCAACACTGATCGAAAATATTTTCTCAATTCCAGGCATTGGGCAGCAATTCGTCTCATCTATTCCTACAAAAGATTTTCCAGTTATCATGGGTACAACAATTGTTTATGCTGTGATGTTGATGGTAATGATTCTGATTACGGACATTTTGACGGCAATTGTTGATCCACGTGTTCGTTTGCAATAAGGAGGCTCATGATGGCTGCAAATACTGAAGATTTTGTCATCGTTGGCGCACAAAGCTCTGATGCCAACGAACATATTTCCAAGCCAGCACTGTCATTTTGGCAGGATGCTTGGCGTCGTCTGAAATTGAATAAATTAGCGGTTGTATCAATGTGGTTTTTGGTATTTATCCTTGGATTTGCCATTATATCGAATGTTTTTGTGAAGCAAAGTGACGCAAACTCGTTTGATTCTGACAATGTCGGTAAATATAAAAATTTACCACCAAAGTCTGGACTACCAATTCCTGGCTGGAACGGTAAAATAAAATCCCCAGGATCAACAGAAGCAACCGATTCATATAGTGACAATAATGTGAAGCAAAACTTTTTGTTTGGTACTGATAACATTGGCCGTTCACTAGGAAAACGTGTTATTGTCGGTATGCGCATTTCTCTGTTAGTTGCAATCTCGGCAACAGTCATTGATTTAGTTATTGGTGTAACCTATGGCGTCATTTCTGGATGGAAAGGCGGTTGGGTCGATGTTGTCATGCAACGAATCATTGAAATTCTCTCATCTGTTCCAAACCTAATTGTTGTTACAATGTTTGGTTTGTTACTTGGTAATGGTGTTACATCGATTATAATCGCGATTGCCATTACGGGTTGGCTGAGCATGGCTCGTCAAGTGCGTAATATGACACTTTCTTTGAAAGAACGTGACTATATATTAGCCGCAAAATCATTGGGTGAGAGTTCAACAAAAATTGCTATCAAACATTTGATACCAAATATGGCTGGTACAATTATTGTTCAAATTATGATGACAGTGCCAAGTGCCATTATGTTTGAAGCAATATTATCAGCGATTAACTTGGGTGTTAAACCACCAACAGCATCATTGGGGTCACTGATTTCTGATGCACAAAGTATGTTGCAATTCTATCCTTATCAAGTTTTGATTCCTTCCGGTATGTTGGTGTTAATTTCGTTGGCGTTCATTCTATTGGGTGACGGATTGCGTGATGCTTTCGACCCACGTGCGAGTGAAGATTAAGAGGTACATGTATAATGAGTAATCCAATTTTAAAAGTTGAAAATTTACACGTCAACTTCAATACTTATGCTGGTACCGTGCAGGCGATTCGTGATGTTTCATTTGATTTAAATGAAGGTGAAACATTAGCAATTGTTGGTGAGTCTGGATCAGGAAAATCAGTAACAACAAAAACTTTAATGGGACTAAATGCTAAGAATGCCATCATTCCTGATAATAGTCGATTGATATTTAAGGACAAAAACTTATTAGAGTTGAAAGAAGAAGAGTGGCAACACGTTCGTGGTAACGAAATTGCTATGATTTTTCAGGATCCAATGACGAGTTTGGATCCAACAATGAAAATTGGTCATCAGATTGCTGAACCATTGGTTAAGCATCGTGGCATGAAAGAAAAAGAGGCTCTGGCTCGTGCGCTAGAATTGATGAAAGGTGTTGGTATTCCTGATGCCGAAGAACACATCAATGACTATCCACACCAATGGTCAGGTGGAATGAGACAACGTGCGGTTATTGCAATTGCTTTGGCAGCTGATCCTGAAATATTGATCGCAGATGAACCAACGACTGCCTTAGATGTAACCATTCAAGCGCAAATTTTGAACTTGATGAAGGAACTACAGAAAGAATCAAATTCATCCATTATTTTCATCACTCATGATTTAGGTGTTGTTGCTGGCATGGCCAATCGAGTGGCTGTTATGTATGCTGGTAAAATTGTTGAGTATGGCACTGTTGATGAAATTTTCTTCAATCCACAACATCCATATACATGGGGATTGTTGAATTCAATGCCAACAACAGATACTGAAGAAGGATCGCTACAAGCCATTCCAGGAACACCGCCTGATTTGTTGGAACCTCCTGTTGGAGATGCCTTTGCAGCACGTAATCAATATGCATTAGCAATTGATAGTCGTGAGGAACCACCATTTTTCAAAGTTAGTGAGACACACTATGCGGCCACTTGGTTGTTGGATGAACGTGCGCCTAAGGTTACCCCACCAAGACAAATTTTGAATCGTTGGGCCCATTGGCAAGAATTACAAGGACAGGAGGCTTAATCATGACCGAAGAAGCACCAAAGAAATTGGTTGAGTTGAAAGATTTACAGTTGTATTTTAACAAAGGTAAATCGAATGAAGTTCGTGCTATTGACCATGTCAGTTTTGATATTTATGAAGGTGAAGTATTTGGCCTTGTTGGTGAATCTGGATCTGGTAAAACAACAATTGGTCGTACAATTTTAAAATTATATGAACCAACGGCTGGTTCAATTACATTTGATGGGGAAGATGTCACTAAGTTAAAAGGAAAGCATCTTTCTGAATTTCGTAAGGATTCACAAATGATTTTCCAAGATCCTCAAGCTAGTTTGAATGGACGTATGAAAGTACGTGACATCATTGCTGAAGGTATCGACGTGAACCATTTAGCGAAGTCCAAAGAAGAGCGTAATGCTAAGGTCCAAGAGTTGTTGGACTTAGTTGGTTTAAACAAAGATCATGCTTCTCGTTATCCACATGAATTCTCCGGTGGACAACGTCAGCGTATTGGAATTGCGCGTGCACTTGCGGTCGATCCTAAGTTCATTATTGCTGATGAACCGATATCGGCGTTGGATGTTTCGATTCAAGCGCAGGTTGTTAATTTGATGAAAGAATTACAAAAGAAACATTCATTAACTTACTTGTTCATCGCTCACGATTTGTCGATGGTAAAATATATTTCAGATCGTATTGGTGTCATGCATTGGGGAAAGCTGCTTGAGATTGGAACGGCAGACGCCGTATATAATCACCCCTTGCATCCATACACGAAAAGTCTATTATCAGCTATTCCGGTACCTGATCCGGAAGTTGAGAATAATCGCCAACATATTGATTACGATTCTAGTGTTGAAACAGACGGCAAAGAACGTACAATGTTGGAAGTTAATCCAGGGCACTTTGTTTTGGCAACTGAAGAAGAAGCCGCAACTTATAAAGTACAACAGAAGTAATATAAAAATCGAACATGCAATATTGTTCGATTTTTATATTTTAATGAAACTAGTATATAATGTTTGTTAACAAATTGAGTGTATTAAATGAGAAGGAGTGATTTAATGGTTCGAATCCAAGATGATTTTTATGAGGCAATAAATGGAGAATGGGAAAAAAGGCGGTAATTCCATCTGATAAACCTCGCACTGGTGGGTTTAGTGATTTAGCCGATGATATTGAGCAGTGGTTACTAAAAACGACATCTGGCTGGCAAAAAGGTCAAGATTTACCTGATGACGATATTTTGAATAACTTTGTGAAATATCATCGATTGGCATCTGATTTTGCAACACGTGACGAGCTTGGTTCGTCTCCAATACGACCATTTTTGAAGCAATACCAATCCTTTTCGTCTTTTGCTGACTTTGCTTCACACATCGCTGATTTAGAAAAAGCGGGATTACCAAATGCGTTTCCGTTTGGTGTGGAACCTGATTTCAAGGACGCACGTACCAACGTTTTGTGGGCGGGTGGTCTAGATATTCTTTTGCCAGACACAACATACTATGCTAAAGATCATCCACAGGCAAAGGTGTTACTTGCTAAGTTTCGTGAAGAACAAGAGGATTTGTTGCCAAAATTTGGCTTTTCAGAAAGTGAAACTAATGATTTGATTGACAAATATCTTGCATTTGATGCACGGGTTGCGACCGTGGTATTGAGTCAAGAAGAGGGGCACGAGTATGCAAAGCTATACCACCCATATGAGTGGGAAAAGTTTGTCCAATTATCACCGGCGTTACCCTTAAACGATATTTTAAATGAATTGGTTGGTCAGATACCGGATATGGTTGTGGTTCCAGAAGAACGTTTTTGGCAAGCGGCTGATCAATTTTATTCAGAAGAAGCATGGCCATTATTAAAAGCATACCTGCTTGTGGCATTGGTTAATCAATTTACACCATATCTATCGGACGAAATTCGCATCTTGGGAGGAGTCTATCAACGAGCATTAAGTGGTCTTCCTGAAGCGATGAGTCAAGAAAAATCAGCCTTTTATCTTGCATCACGCCCGTTTAACCAAGCAATTGGCTTATATTATGCATCAGAGAAATTTTCTCCTGAAGCCAAAGCTGATGTTGAAGAAAAAGTTGCTTCAATGATTGATGTTTATAAGAATCGGTTGCAGTCGGTACAGTGGCTAAACACAGAAACGCGCAAGAAGGCAGTTACTAAGTTAAATACCATTGTGCCACACATCGGCTATCCAGAAAAGTTACCAGAACGCTTGAAGAAAAAAGTAGTTTCTAGCGATGCAACGTTGTTTGAAACAGCTTTGAAATTTAGAAAGATAGAAATTGCTTATGCTTGGAGCAAGTGGCATCAACCAGTCGATCGTAGCGAATGGCACATGCCGGCTCATTTGGTTAACGCGTATTATGATCCACAGCAAAATCAGATTGTTTTTCCGGCGGCTATTTTGCAAGAACCATTTTATAGCTTGGCACAATCATCTTCGGCTAATTATGGTGGCATTGGCGCAGTGATTGCTCATGAAATTTCTCATGCATTTGATACCAATGGTGCTTCATTTGATGAATTTGGTAGTCTGAATAACTGGTGGACAGACAAGGACTATGAGTCATTCAAAGTAAGGACGGATCAAATTGTTGCGCAATTTGATGGTTTAGACTCATACGGTGCAAAAGTCAATGGTCACCTAACTGTTTCCGAAAACGTAGCAGACTTAGGTGGTTTAGCAGCCGCACTAGAAGCAGCTAAACGTGATGATGACTTCTCTGCAACTGAATTCTTTGAAAATTGGGCTGCCATTTGGCGAATGAAAGCACGACCAGAATATATGAAGTTACTAGCCGCATCAGATCCTCACGGTCCTGCTAAATTACGGGTCAATATACAAGTGAAAAATTTTGATGACTTCTTTGCGACATTTAACGTGAAGCAAGGAGATAACATGTGGCTTGATCCCCAGGGACGTGTACAAATTTGGTAAATTTATTTTTAAATATATGTTACAGTTAAAAAGCGCAAAATAGGCGTTTTTTTTTGATACAATAAAAAAGATTAATTTTGAAGTGAGAGAAATATGTTTCCTGAAAATTTCATACTGTATAGTATACAAATACTACTTGTTGTTGTGATGATAGCAATGATTATAGTTGTTATCAGATCTTATCTGCTCCATAGACAACCCATTTTTAAGCGATTTGGTTTAGGCATGTTGATTGGATTTATAACAGATTTTGGAGATACACTGGGTATTGGTTCATTTGCAACAACAACCGCGGCATTCCGGATGACACATTATATAGATGATGATCGCAAATTACCGGGAACCTTGAACGCGGTTCATGCGATACCAGTAATGTTTCAAGCTTTATTTTTTATTACGGCTGTTAAAGTTGAATTGACAACGTTATTACCTATGACAACAGCTGCAGTGATTGGGGCTTACGTCGGGACCCATGTCACAAAAAAATGGCACGCACCTACGGTACAACGTGTGATGGCTGTTGCGTTATTAATTGCTGTTATTATCATGGTAGTACGTATGATTACTACCCCAGGAAGTAATAATTCAATGGGTGTGCATGGGTTACATGGCTGGTGGTTGATTTTGGGAATTGTTTTCAACTTTGGTATTGGTGTATTGATGACTATGGGTTTGGGTAATTATGCGCCAGAATTAATATTCTTCTCTTTGATGGGTGTTAATCCCGCTGTTGCTTTCCCTGTAATGATGTTAGATGCAGCATTGATTATGCCTACGACAGCTTTAAATGTAATCAAAATGGATCGGGTATCATGGCGAGGGTTTGCTGGAGTGGCTATAGGTGGTGTTCTAGGTGTGATTGTTGCGGCTAAGTTCTTTACTAGTATGAACGTCGATTTATTAAACAAGTTAATTGTTATTGTAGCTCTGTGGACAATTTTTGGGTTGGTTCGTGATTCTATGAAGAAGAATGTTTAAAAAAATTATGAAAAGGTATTGTCAACGGCCTGATTTTCTGGTATTATAATATAGTTGTTTGAGATATGGGAGTGTAGCGAAGTCTGGCTAAACGCGACGGACTGTAACTCCGTTCCTTCGGGTTCGTAGGTTCGAATCCTACCGCTCCCATTGCCGATAAAAGCTAACGGCAAAATAAATTAGCTATTGCCCCTTCGCCAAGTGGTAAGGCATCGGTTTTTGGTACCGACATGCGCTGGTTCGAATCCAGCAGGGGCAACTAATATAAAAAGGAACTTGGGAGAGTTCCTTTTTTTGTATATAATTATCCATAACAGATAAAATGTGAGGCGATAATTATGAACTTTTTTGTGAATAAGGCAATTGGAGAAAGTAATAGTGGCGTTGAACACGCACAGTTTTACCGTGCGCACTGTTTTCGTGAAAAAAAGATTGAATTTAAGTTTATCTTCACTGACTTATTGCCACAATTACACCAACATATGCAATTGTGGTCCCTACCAGAAAATGAAGTTATCGGATTATATGATTTGTTGTTAAGTGATGATCCAGATCGATACGCCAAAACTGGTTTAACGGAAATTAATGAATATTCCACTAACTCTTTGTGGGACTTAACGAACACTCAGCGCACTATCGTGCATCAAACGACGGGGCAATATACTGAGACCATTTTTCGTTCTAAAAGTTATTCTGAAGCGAAAAAATTATTCTTGATTGACGATGATCGTGTTATTTTAAAAAATGGTATCCATGAAATAATGTGGCACTATCGAGATAGTGCTTCACGTGGAAAAATTGCTACAAATATTCATCTACGTAATTTTCGTGGTAAAAATTATGTTTTTTCAACAAAAGAAGCATTAATTGATTTCTTTTTTATAGAAATGCAACATATTTTTCAAAAAAATATTTATTTTTTAGATCGTGGGACAGCGTGCGAAGAATCATTAGTACGATTAAAGCGCATTGGATTACCCTTGAAAATTGTGGATATGATTCATGCTGAACACCTAGTAACCTATCAAGGTGGGCACCCTTTATGGAACAATTATTATCAATATATGTTTGATCATCTGGATGATATGGACTTAGTCGTAACAGCTACAGAATTGCAAGCTGAGATGATAAAAAAACAACTTACTCAAATGAATATGCGAGGCGCAGATAAAATTTGTGCAGTACCGGTCGGTGGGGTAGCTAAATTAGAAAATCCACGTCGCTGGCACGGCGGTACAGCTAATTTCGTCACCGCCTCACGCTTACATCCAGAAAAAAATATACTACAAATCATAAAAGCGATTAAAAAATTACGCGATGAGGGGATGGATGTCACGTTAGCCATCTACGGTTCAGGAAACGAAAAAGAAAATATACAAAGAGCAATAGCGGAATTAGACTTGCAATTTAGTGTGCATTTAAAAGGTTTGAGCCAAGACATTATTCATGATTTTCAAAAATATGATGCATTTGTATCTGCCTCTTATTCTGAGGGGTTCGGATTAACGTATATTGAAGCCATTGGGGACGCTTTACCGATAGCCACCTATGCTAACTTATATGGTGCCCAAGAGCTTGTGTGTGAGGGAGTGAATGGGTGTCTAGCTGATTTTGACAGAGACAAAGCGCAAGAGCGTGCTAATATTTCCAATCTTGCTGATGCGATGCGACGTATTTTTGATAATTATGATCACTTATCTGTTGGTGCTCACAAAAAGGCACAGGAATATCAGACAAATAACATCGCTGATCAGTGGCAAAAAATATGTGAGGTGCTAATATGAAGATAGAGATTATCAATTCCCTCACAGAAACCAATTTAAAGGGAGTTGCTTGGCAAATAGAGCAAGTAAAGTCCGGTAATAGTGATGAATTGTGGTTGGCTACACCACATGAAGATGCAGCGCATCTCATTAAAAAACTTGGTCTAAATCCTCATAGGGTGTTTGATATATATGCGCAGTCTTATTTAAGTGAGATTGATGAAACCAAAGGCATCTGGTGGGGTGAATTACCAGTGCCCAACGAGGCGCAATTGATTATTAACAAAGACTGGACTAAAAGTATCGTTAGTCGTGGGCAACAGCTAGCAACTGTACGTTGGTTTGGTGATTCTAAACGAATCGTGCAGGCAGTTGTTTGGCAGGATTCAGATGGTAAAATAGACTATAAAGATATTTATTTACGGGACGGACGTTTATTTGCAAAACAATATTTTAGCGAAGGAAAGTTATTAGAATCCGATTTTTATTTTGGTCATCCTGAAGTGGTGGTCAGTGATTATTATTATGAAGGTAAACGCAATTTTGTTTATGTTGCTGGTCAAAAATATGCTAGTGCTGAAAAATATATCATGAACACATTAAGTAAATATGCTGGAAATGATTATAATGTTACGCAGTTGCAAAGAGAAATGAGCTACGTACCTAAGCGAACAACGTTAACAATTCTTGACGAATTATCAAACGAAAAAAGAGATATTTGGAGTCAATTAACCGCTATTTTAAAAGATAATCAACATGAAATAACACGGATTTTGGTGGACCAAAAAAATTATTTGAAATTACGGATGACGGGATTGCCTATGAAAAAGGTTCACCGTCGAAATTAATCGTGCAGTTTCTCACACGCGAACAACACAAAGACAAAATTTTGTTTTATAATAGACTTGTAACTATAAAAATTTGGAGGCTATCATGGCTAAATTGACTGTTTCAGATTTGGAACTTTCAGGTAAGAAAGTATTGATGCGCGTTGATTTCAACGTGCCTATCAAGGCAGGCGTTATCGGAAACGATAACCGTATTGTGGCAGCTTTGCCAACAATCAAGTATGTTTTGGAAAACAATGGTCGCGCAATTTTGTTCTCTCATTTGGGACGTATTAAGTCTGAAGACGATAAGAAAGAATTGTCATTAGCACCAGTTGCCGCACGGTTGGGTGAATTATTGGGTAAGGACGTTAAGTTCGTGCCACAAACTCGCGGTGAAGAATTAGAATCAGCAATCAACGCTTTGCAAGATGGTGAAGTTTTGATGGTTGAAAACACACGTTTTGAAGACGTTGTTGATGGCGAAGTGGTCAAAAACGAATCAAAGAACAATCCTGAATTGGGCAAGTATTGGGCATCATTGGGTGATGATTTGTTCATCAACGATGCCTTTGGTACAGCTCACCGTGCCCATGCTTCAAACGTAGGTATTGCTTCAAATGTTTCACAAGCAGCTGCTGGCTTCTTGATGGAAAAAGAAATCAAGTTCTTGGGTGATGCTGTTGCGAACCCAGTTCGTCCTTTCGTTGCTATTATCGGTGGTGCAAAGGTTTCTGATAAAATTGAAATCGTAAAGTCATTGCTGAATAAGGCCGATAAGGTTATCGTTGGTGGTGGAATGGCCTATACATTCGACGCTGCTAAGGGTAACAAGATTGGTAATTCATTGTTTGAAGCTGATAAAGTTGAATTGGCTAAGCAATTGATGGCAGAAGCTGGCGACAAGTTGGTTTTGCCAATTGATTCAATTGCTGCTGACGCATTTTCAAATAATGCAAAGACTGAAGTTGTTGATGCTGAAGCTGGTATCCCTGACGGCTACATGGGTCTAGATATTGGTCCTAAGTCTGTTAAGTTGTTGCAAGACACATTGTCTGATGCAAAGACTGTTGTTTGGAACGGACCTATGGGTGTGTTCGAAATGTCTAATTTTGCAAAGGGTACTTTGGCAATTGGTGAAGAATTGGTTAAAGTGACTGAAAATGGTGGTACAACAATCGTTGGTGGTGGTGATTCAACTGCTGCGGTACAACAATTGGGTGTTGCCGACAAGTTGACTCACATTTCAACTGGTGGTGGTGCTTCACTTGAATACCTTGAAGGTAAGGAATTGCCTGGAATCGCTTCAATTTCAGAAAAGTAATTTTAAAAATAGCGCGAGAGCGCTTTTTTTGTACAATAATTCAAAAATTGTTAAACGTTTGATTGATTAATTACTGTATATATGGTTTAATAATTAACGGACAAAATAACGTTTGCCAGTGAGCAGACATTTTGGAGGAAAACAATATATGACAATTAGTCAGTCCGAAAACGTAATGCAGCAAGATCAGGTAGAGACTGGTGCTCAAATGACCAGCGAACAAAAGGTGGTTCTTGGATCAACAACCCTAGGGTTTACTTTGGATCATATGGACGCAACGTTCCTATCTTTCGCATTGGCGCCTATGATTGCCGAACTACACATTACTGGTGCACAGGGTGGAATTATTGCAGCAATGTCAAACTGGGGAGCACTATTAGGAAGTCTCTTGTTTGGTATTTTAGCTGACCGTATCGGGCGTGTTAAAGTATTGTCTTATACTATTATGCTCGTGACCTTTGCGACAGTTATCTTGGCATTTTTGGATAACACGCACACGATTTATGCAGCTCGTTTCCTTCTGGGGATGGGAACTGGTGGTGAGTATGGTGTAAGTATGGCATTGATTGCTGAGAGCTTTAGAGCTAGTCGTGTAGGCCGTATGAGCTCTATTACTGCAATTGGCGGACAAGTGGGTGCCATACTCGCGGCAATTTTAGCAACATTAATTATGCCTTCCTTTGGTTGGCGTGGTTTGTTTATGTTAGGATTTTTGCCACTAATCGTTGTATACATTGTGAGACGACACTTAAAAGAAACACCTGAATTTGAGCAACTGCAAGCTGACTACAAGACTGGTAAAAAGAAATTTAGTTTTAAAACGATTGCCAATACCCCCAAACGCGCTTATACTTCTTTTGTGTTAATTGTGATGTTGACTATTCAAACGTCGGGCTATTACGGATTGATGAACTGGTTGCCAACAATTATGCGGAAGCAATTGGGTATCACAGAAACAATTACAGCAGGATACGTCAATCTTGGTATGATACCTATTATTATTGGTATGGCGGTTGGTATGCTTACTTTTGGTACGATTCTAGACACCATAGGTCCCCGACGCGCGTTTGCCATATTCTTAGTAGCTTCAGCGCTTATGATTTATGTCTTTACATTTGCATATAATATGTGGACATTAACAATTTTAGGTGCGTTAGTTGGATTTTTCTCTAACGGCATGTATGGTGGATTTGGCGCAGTTATTAGTCAATTGTATCCTTCGGAAATTCGAGCAACTGCAGCCAATACCTTGATGGGATCTGGCCGTGCTATTGGTGCCTTTTCATCAGTTGTGATTGGTTGGATTATGGACAATTATAGTGTGGCAGTCGTGATGCTGAGTTTATCGTTAATGTACGTCATTAGTTTAATTTTTATGTTAACAATTCCTGGATTTAAAAAATTAAATACTGACCAATAATTCAATAAAATTAAAAGGAACATTTAATGATAATGTTCTTTTTCTTTTGGGTATTTATGTGAAACGAGTCACTAACGGAAGGAGATGCGTAGTAAATAATACTTTACAAATATGACAAAAAGCGGTAAAATTAATTGTAAATAAGTTCACATACAAGAAAGAGGTTAAAAATGAAAGCAGCAGTTGTTCGTAACGTAAATGATGGTTATGTTGATTTGATCGAGGATTGGCAGCCACGTGCGTTAGCATTTGGAGATGCATTGGTTGATGTTGAATACGTTGGCCTTTGTCACACTGATTTGCACTGTGCAAACGGCGATTTCGGTGACCCTAACAAGATCGGTGAACGTAACGGTAATTTTGGTCGAGTTATTGGACATGAAGGTGTTGGACGCGTGTCTAAATTAGGCGAAGGTGCTAGCGATTACCTTAAAGTCGGTGACCGTGTTTCAATTGCCTGGTTCTATGACGCTTGTGGCGTTTGTGATTACTGTGTCTCAGGAAACGAAACGTTCTGCCGTAAGGTGCGTAATTCTGGTTACACAATTGATGGCGCAATGTCACAACAAGTTGTTGTAAATGCTAAGTATGCGGTTAAAGTACCAGAAGGTTTAGACCCTGTTGAAGCGACATCAATTACTTGTGCTGGTGTTACAATGTATAAAGCCTTGAAAGTCGGTGAAACTAAGCCTGGTGAGTGGGTGTCAGTTCACGGTGCTGGTGGTCTAGGTAATTTGGCTGTTCAATATGCACACAGTGTTTTCGGTGCTCACGTTGCAGTTATTGATGGAAACGATGATAAATTAGCAGCCGCAAAAGCTAATGGAGCGGAAGTACTAGTTAATCGTAAGAAGGAAGATGTTGTGGCTAAGGTGAATGAATTAACTGGCGGCGTTCACAATGCCCAAGTGACAGCTGTTAACGATGCTGCATTCTCCCAGGCTGTGAATGTACTTCGTCCAATGGGCAAGCTTGTAGCCGTTGCTTTGCCACAAGGTGATATGGCTTTGAATATTGCTAAAACAGTCCTTGATGGTATTGAAGTTCGCGGTTCATTAGTTGGAACACGTGCAGACCTAAAGGAAGCTTTCCAATTTGGTGCTGAAGGAAAAGTTAAGCCAATTGTTGAGACAGTTGCCTTCCAAGATATGAATGAAATTATTGATGAAATGAAAGCTGGTTCAATTACTGGTCGTAAGGTCATTGATTTTACAACACTTTAATAGTAAAAAAGCGTAAACAACTATAATAGCTGTTTACGCTTTTTATTTTGATCTTAAGCATTGGCTTCTAAAACAATTAAATTATCTTCGGAATCATGTATTGATAAGGCAATTTTGTTTCCGAATCTTTTTTCTGGCTCGCCAATAATTGGGATGAAATTGTTACGTAAGTGTTTTACCAAATCGGCTTGGTGATCACGAACGAGCATTTCTAGGCGGTCAGTTGGTTTTCCGGTGACAAACACAATATCTTCGCCATCAATTACAAGGTGCCGACCACTTTGGTGACCAGATTGCGGCAAATCAAATACATCACGCCAAAAGCGATAAGCACGGTTGATGTCAGCAGCTGGAATAGTTTTGATGTTTAGTTTACGTGGTTTCATAATAATTATAGTATAGCGGATTCTCTGGTTTTTTCAACCTGTTCCATATCTTGTTGGCGAGTTAAGATTGTATAAATGGTAATCAGTGATGCGACAAATCCCATGAAGAACCAAGAAATATTTGGTGAATAGATGTTTGCGGTGCCGAGAAAAATAATTTGACCAAGTGGCGTGGCCGACATAACGAATGTATTAATTAGACCAGAAACACCAGCCAAGCGATTATGATCGATTCGTTTCATTAAGATTACCCCTAATTTTGGATTGATTTTAGCTTCAATGTATGAAAATAAAAAAATGATTAGCATCCATAAAACACCATTTGGATAAAAAAGGGGTACAGCAGCAATTAACACAATACCAATACCAGAAATGCCAATTAATTGTTTTGTTGTTAGTTTCTTGAAAAAATCATTGGTAATCAAAGATCCAGTTAATAGGCCAATTGAACTTATTGCACCAAAAATAGCTACGGTCGTCCCAAAGTTACCAATTAATAATGATTTGTTATGTAATAAGGTCAGGTTGAAAACACCATTAAAAGAGGTGCCGACAAAATTAATGGCGGTAGCGAGTAGTAAAATTTGAAAAAACAAATGATCCTTGTAAACATAAATAAAAGTTGATTTTAAATCTGAAAAAATTGATGTATTGGTATTTGGCTTTGTTTCTGCTTCAATATGTTGTTCGGCTTCCAAAAATTGACGATGATTAAGCGCCATAATGGACCAAGCAATAACAAACATCCCAGCATTGATAAGACTAAATCCAGCGTAATTTTGATGCAAAATGCCAAGTAAAGCGACGCCGGAAAAACCACCAATTAAGTTGACGGCAACACTGACAGTTTGCTCCAAGCTCATTGCTTCTTGTAGATCAGAATCGCTTAAAATAAATCTAGAAACTGGTTTCATTAGTAAATTACTATAAGATCCGACTACCGAAGAAACAAAGACTAATAATAACAGTATCAAAAAACTCCAAAATTGACCGTCAAAGAAAATCAATATCACAGTAATAATCAAAAAAATTATTGATTGAGAGAGGCGAGCAATACTCCAAGACCGAAGGTGATGCTTCGTTTTATCAGCAAAGTTTCCAACAATAATGGAGAATAGTGTTGGTAGTATTTCTGTAAATGCAACTAATGTAACACTAAGTGTTTTGTTTGGCAGTGTTGCAGCATAAACTAAAAAAACAATATTGAAAAAGCTGCTTCCTAAGTTATTAACGAACTGTGATGTAATCATTACTCGAAATGCTGTATTATTTTTGGCAACGCGCATATAAGAACTCCTTTTTTTAATGATAAATTGAATAAATATAGCATACATGGTAAAGTCAGTTTGACAACAAAAAGAGAATATATTCTATTTTTTAAATAATGAGGGTAATGAAAATGAATTATGGTGCGACTTTTAAACGTTTACGAGAAGATAAGGGTTTAAAAATAGTTGACTTAGAACAGCCTAGCATATCTCGATCACTGATTGGAAAATTTGAAAAAGGGCATACTCGTATTTCAGCGGATCGGCTAGATAAATTATTATCAGATATGGGTGTTAGTCATGATGAATTCTTGTTTCTTGGTGGAGAAACCAACAATAATTATATTTATATGTTGCTCCGTGAAATGGGTGTTCAATCCGGGAAACCACAAGAAAAGAAACAATTAGGAGCAATGATTTTGAAAGCTACAAATGATATGCGTCAAGGTCGTGGCGGTATCAGTGCACGCTTTATACGTGATTTTGGTTTAATGATACAGGGCGCACTTGCCGAAGAAGAGAATTTACAAATATATGACATTGATATTGTGAAAAAACACGTCAGACCAGCAGTTAATTTTTTAAAGCAAGCCGAAACGTGGGGACAAATTGAATTAGATATTTTTACTTTGTTTTATTTTGGTATGTCTCCAAGTGACTTGTTAATTTTAAGCCGTTTAGCTATCAAACGAGCAAAATTTTATACACAGTTACGTACAGAAAAAAAGCGATTAGTAGATATTGCTTATACAGCCTTTAATGGACTGCTTTTTGTAGATCTTAAAGGTGCAGCTGAAATGTTAACCTTATCGGAACAAATATTGAGCGATGCTGACCAGTTTATATTAGATTGGACTGGTGAGCGAATTCGTTTGAAATTTGGAAAGGGTTTATTAATGATGATGCAAGGAAGTGTGGAAGAAGGCTATCAATTAGCTCAGTCGGTTCTTACTGTTTACGAAATTACTGACCAAAAAGATAAAGTGAAATATTCCAAAGAAGTTATCGAAAAAACACGAGACGCTGTTTTATCGGGTGAAACGCAAAAAATACCTCGTACATACTCAATGTTGCTTTAAAGTATGGTAGACTTATAGTTATGGCATTATTAGAAATTTCAGGCCTTTCAATGGCCTACGCAGAAAAAACTTTATACGAAGATGCAGCATTTGAATTACAGGCTGGAGAACACATGGGCATTGTTGGCCAAAATGGTGCTGGTAAGTCAACACTTATCAAGATCATTACCGGTCAAGAACTACCTCTCTCTGGTAAAATCGAATGGCAAAAAGGCTTAAAGGTCGGCTATCTAGACCAGTATGCAGAAATTCCTGAGGGAATGACGCTGGTTGATTTTTTGCATACGGCTTATCAAGATTTGTATGACAAACAAGACCGTATTACGGAACTGTACAATGAATATGCAGAGAGCTTATCTGACAAATTGTTAGAACGCGCCGGACGCATGCAAGAAGAGCTAGACGCTGCCGGATTTTATGACGTGGACACCAAAATTGAGCGCGTGATTTCTGGATTGGGATTGGAAGCCATTGGGCGCACTCGGGCACTAGAATCAATGTCTGGTGGCCAACGTGCCAAAGTCATTCTGGCTAAGTTATTGTTAGAAAATGACGACGTTATTATCTTAGATGAACCAACAAACTATCTAGATGTGGCCCATATTGAATGGCTTGAAGATTTCCTACAGTCTTTTGAAGGGTCAGCGATGATTATTTCGCATGATTTTGACTTCCTGGATAAGGTAACCAATGCAATAATTGACCTATCGTTTGGTAAAATTACTAAGTTCCGTGGCTCCTTTAAAAAGGCAATGCGTCAAAAAGACGAGCGAGCTGAGCAACAGTTACGTCAATATGAAAAGCAACAAGGTGAAATTGAGAAAGCGCAAAAATTTATTGCCAAAAACAAGGCACGTGCGTCAACATCAAAACAAGCCAAGTCACGTGAAAAAATGTTGGCAAGAATGGATCGAGTTGATCCACCGTCAGAGGCATTGCAAGCTAAGTTTAATTTTCCCTATGTTAACTCTCAGTCTGCAAACGCACTAACAGTGAATGAACTTTCTGTTGGTTATGTAACACCTGTTTTGGAACCGGTGACCTTTTCGATGACATCAGGTCAAAAGGTTGTCTTCAAAGGTTTCAACGGTGCTGGTAAGTCTACACTAATTAAATCTGTTTTGGGTGTTATTCCAGCACTTGGTGGTGAAGCAGAGTTTTCACCATCAGCAGTTGTGAATTACTTTGATCAAGATTTAGAATGGGACAATGATCAAAAAACACCACTGCAAGAAATGCAAGATCGTTTCCCTAAATTGGAGCCGAAAGCTTTACGTACTCGGTTAGCTGCTGCTGGTATTAACGCTGAAAATGCGCAAAAACCAATGAAGCAGCTTTCTGGTGGGGAACAGACCAAAGTTAAGTTGGCCATTATGGAAATGAAACCAAGTAATTTCTTGATTTTAGATGAACCGACAAACCACTTGGATGAAGGCACAAAAAATGCTTTGCGTGCAGCTATCGACAAATTCCCAGGAAACGTGATTATTGTTTCCCACGAAACTAGCTTTACAAAGGGACTAGGAGATAAAGAATTAAACGTTGCCGCATTAAGCTATAAAGAAGAAGCGGAATAACAATCAAGAGTTAACAATTTCTGTGCACCCGTGTAATAGATGAGCAGGTGTTTCCAGATATGCGACGGTTAACTTGATCGAATGTAATTAAAAAAGCCGATACGGACTCTATGTGAGTGTATGTCGGCTTTTTAAAAGCAACTAAAGCAATCTTTCATGGAAAACCATGGCATTGAAATACGGTAATTATGACAGTACTATGAGTCTTCGCTCATGAACTGTTTATTGAGCGCAAAAAGCAGTGTTGACGGCATTTTGGGTATTGCTATCCGTTCTAAATTCTGGTATATTAGTTATTGTTATGGAGAAGTACTCAAGCGGCTGAAGAGGCGCCCTTGCTAAGGGTGTAGACGTGTTAAAGCGTGCGAGGGTTCGAATCCCTTCTTCTCCATTAATACATTTCATGGCGTTGCACCAAGATCTTGGTGCAACGCTTTTTTTATGTAAAAATGCAGTATTTTATTGATTTTTGATTGTGAGCTATTTTGCGTTACTTATTTTTTTGAAACTACATATTGGTTTTGAAGCAGACAGTCTATTGAATTAGAGAGATTTGTTTCTTTTATTAAAATATAATCAGTATTGTACGTTGATATTGCAAATATGCTGACGTCAATTTCGGTTAACAAAGTTGCTATCTTAGATAAAATGCCAACTAAACTGAAATCTAAAACACCATTGATTTTTAATGCGCGCCAACCATCTTCTTGGTTTATTGTTTTTGTTGGCACACTCTTTGTTGGAGCAACTATAGAAAGCTCATCTGCAGTAGAGCCAATAAACAGAGGATTCATTGATAAATCCAATTGTTCCAATGATTCGATTTGAAAAACCGAGAGTTGTTCTGGCAAAAGTATTAATTCCATAGTGTATTCTCCTTAGTAAATTAAAAAGCCTAGGAAATATTTCGTTAAGAAATATCTCCTAGGCTTTTATCCGTCCGTGTGTACAATGTAATCATTGTATGTTTTCTCTTGGACCAGACCTATTATTATAGCGGAACCCTAGAAAACTATAGATTAATAATAAACTAACTATTTTTATTAGGCAATTTAGAATGGGAATCTTTAGATAAAATTAAAAATATTTATATAGGTAATTTTTGAATTTGAAACATTATTATATAAATGTTTAACTAACTTGTCAATATTGATAGTAAAAGAATATCACTGATTTTTACAATATATTAAATTTGCTGATTTGCACTTTTAAAAAATAATTTAGTCTGTATAGTAAAGTATTAAAGATAAAAGATTGGAAGAGAGCAATGAAGATAAACATTTTGGTAGACAATAACACATTTATTGATGAATATTATTTCGGTGAGCCCGCTTTATCTATGCTAATAGAAGATCAAGATGAAAAAATACTTTTTGATATGGGGTACAGCGACATATTTTTGCAGAATGCAAAAATCAAGGGTATTAATCTAAGTGAAATGACTAAAATTGTTTTTTCGCACGGACACAATGATCATACACGTGGTATGAGTTTTTTATCAAAATCATCAGGACTTTTTGGTAAGTCAGTTTATGCACATCCACTTTTTTTGAATTCAAAGCGATATGAGAAATTAGATATCGGGTCTCCCAAAAGTACGGAATGGGTATCAAATAAGTTTGATTTGAACTTACAAAAGGAACCAATTAAATTAACAAATAAAATTTGGTACTTAGGAGAAATAGGTCAGTATACTGATTTTGAAGAGCGAGAAGCCATAGGAGAATATTTTGTTAATAATCAATGGGAAGACGATTATGTAATGGATGATACAGCGATGGCTTATGAAACAGATGAAGGGCTATTTATTATCACAGGATGTTCCCATAGCGGCATTTGCAATATTTGTGAGCATGCTAAGAAAGTTACAGGTACCAATAAAATACTTGGTATCATTGGTGGCTTTCATTTGTTTGACCTAGATGAACGATTAGAAAAAACTGTTGATTATTTTCAAAATAATAATATTGCACAACTATATCCGAGTCACTGTGTTTCTTTTAAAGCTAAGGCATATATAAATCAATTTATTACTGTTGAAGAGGTCGGAGTTGGATTAGAAGTCAATATATAAAATAATGAGAGAGCGTGTTTTAACTTATTATTATTTATTTGCTGACATTTTTCGATGGTTCCCAACTGGTTCTGTCATAACTGTCAGAAATATTTTTCGCAATATACTACGAACACGATCATCTCAATTTAGGGTGCGCTTTCAAGCATGCCTTTGAAATTGTAAATTGATACATTCAAATAAAAAAGATTGGTGAAGTACAAATTCTTGGCGTCGTGATGTAACACTATTTTCATGATAAAAGCATTTGAATACCTGATACTGCAAATTGTTGAATTAACTAAATAACAGATTATTATTTAGTTCCTTTACTTAATAGATTAGCGGTTTTCATAGTGATACAATACACAAAACAAAACTATAACAATTAATCAAATCATTTCAATATAAAAAGCACACGCTAGTATTAATATAGAGTGTGCTTTCGTATTTGAAAGCTATTACTTTTATATAGTGACATTACTGATTATGTTATGATAAGCGCCCATTTAATTCCTCTGCCCATTTTGAGGGAGTGAAGCTAGTTACGTTAAATTCAGCAATATTGTTTATAAAGAATGGATCAGTATTATATATTTGTGCTAGTTCATCTGCAGATTCTGCCTTAGCTACTATTATTCCGCCTATTCGTGGATTTTTTCGTCCAGACATAATAAAACGTCCTGATTTATAGTACTTATCTAAGTATGCGATATGCTCTGGTAAGTAACGTTCTACTTCAGAAATTGATTTGATGTAAGTTAATTCAATTACAAACATGTTTTTGTCTCCAAGTGATATTTATTAATCCAATATTACTAAAGTGAGTTTTCCTTGTCAATTGCACGTTTTAAAGCAATCTAAACTCAGAAAAAGTTAGGTAGGAATAGAGGGGATTTTTGTACGGTATTTTCGGTATAAAGTGTATCAATCCCTTGTGGCTGTATTGCTAAACTATCCCTGTTTTAGAAATAATCATGCTATAAACGCTTTTATATCAACTTTTTCGGTATATTCCCCTAATAAAAAAGTTTTCAAAATCCAATATTTTCATAAGACAACAATATGTGTGCGCTCTTTAATCTGATTACAAGTGATGGAGTATTACATGTCTTGCATCCAACCAAATCAATCAGCAATTTACCTGTTGTCGTTTCAAACGATAGCGAAATTCGTTATCAATATAATTGATAGCGAGGTCAATCAGATTGACATCAAATTTATCGACACTTCTGTCAATAATTCCAAACTAATTGTGAAAGATAGAGGAACCATTTAGTATTCTATAGATGACAAAAAAGTTCGGTAAATTATAGAAACCCAACTTTGTGATTTGCAAGATCGCCAAAAAAAGCTATATATCAGTATGCCAGCTTTTCTTGCTTTACATACGACAGCTTTAATTGCTAGTATTGTATCAGTATTCAAGTTAAATTAAGGGTGAAAGATATGACTTTTGAACAAGATATTAAAAATTTAAGGTTAAATAAAAAACTGACGCAACAGGAATTAGCAGAGATTGTCCACGTTAGCCGACAAACAGTTTCTGCCTGGGAAAATGGTAAAAATTATCCAAGTTTAGATGTCTTGAGAGAATTAAGTAGTTTATTTGATGTATCTTTCGAAAAAATAATTTTTGGAGAAGAAACCATGACGGAGAAACAAGAGAATATTGCAGACACGATTACTAAAGATTTGTCATTGAAAAAAAGCTATAAGAGAGCAACTTTACTATTAGGGTCTGTTTTCATTCTTCTAGTACTATGGATTGTTATTCTAACAGTCGGCTATCAAAAAGGGATTGATGTGATAGATAGATTTAATCCTTTTCTACAGTACACGGTGGGTTATACTAAATTACCTAGTGAAAAGGTTATTAGACCAAACGCCAAAAACCGTGGGTATTGGACTAGATGGTTTTCTGACAATGAGATGGGAACGGAGTGGACGAAGTTGACACTAGCCACGGGTTTGAATCCTGGAGTTAAAGATCCGTACGTTATGGCTTATCACAAGGGAAGTTACGTCAAAATTGCTAGAATAGTGCCTGGAAGCTCAGTTAACACAGTAATGAAGAGCAATGTTTCAGCGATTACTCGACTTGCCTATTCTAAAAATCACAATAATTTAAGCCTAAATATGTCGCCAAATGACACATTAAACAATAAGATCCATTTTCATCAAGCTATACAAGAGCTGGTTGTTGAATAGGCTGTCAATAAATAAAAGAATTTCTAATTATTTTTCGAGTTCTTATTGGTGATCAAATAGTCATCATCCCCATTCTAATTAAACAGCAGGAATTTATCTTGCTGTTATGCGTCTACATTGGGTATTTAAAAATAGATTAGCGTGTATTGATACTATAAATACATATACGACGTTAAAATAAGCACAATAAAACCACGACCTATATTAAAACTAGAGTGTGGCTTTTTATTATATTTGTTGATGAGTTACCTTGTTTCATAGTCAATAATAAACTTTGCAAAATCATCTAGGCCACCTTTAAATGTTTTGACATTATCCAGAAAGTAAAATGTGGATGTAAGATCAAAATTTTCAATTTCGTTTTTCATGTCTAAAATATATATTCTTTTCTTTAGAGCAGTGGCGATACCAAATTCAATGTTAGCTCCTTTACCACTTGGAAAGATGAAAACAAGAAAGTCTGCTAACTGAACACCTTGTAACTCTTTGTTAGCAATCTCATGCAGCTTTTTAATAGAATCAGCTTTCTTATTAACTGTCCAGTCGTAGGTGCGCACAAATGATGAGTTTTCTAATATATTAGCCAGATTGTTAATTAATTTTGAATATCTAAAAGACCCAGCAATATAAAATTTTGTACTGTTATTTTGAGACATGTTCATTCTCCTTGAACAATATTATATAAGCTGAATAGAAACTAAAACACGATATTTAAGTTATCTTAATAAATATGGGCATGAAATATCAACATTGTAAGTTATGAAAGTGTAAGCATAGGTTATGTTCTAACGTAGTAATATGCGAAAATTATTACAATTTATTTTATTAGCGAATGAGGTATACCATGGAGTGTAGTCTAAGTGCTATGAGTAAGAAAATTAAGATTTTTATATAAATTACCGTATTTATTTAGAACAAGTTAAATTATTTTTTACTAAATGATAATATTTAAAGAAGAGAGAAAATAGGGTAGGGGAAAAATGACAAGAAAATTATTTTGCGAAATATCGCCACTAACGTATAAAATATCTTACGAAGGGCACATTCTGAAACGTAAAATTACTGACATCTTGAGGGCAAACATATCTAAAGATAAGTATGATACTAAACTACCTTATGTCGTCTTTGAACATCAGTCTTTGATGCGAAGAGGGTTGAGAAAAGTACCAGTTCCCGTGGAAGAAGCAAAGGTAAAAAATCTACAGATCGCTGCTCCTAAGGTAGATCGTGTATTGATTAAACCAGGCGAAACCTTTTCATTTTGGAATCTGGTGGGAAGATGCACGGTTCAAAATGGCTATCAATCAGGTTTAATGGTTGCAAATGATGGTGAACTAAAAAAGGGAACTGGTGGTGGATTATGTCAATTTAGTAACCTGATTCATTGGATGGTTTTACATTCTCCTTTAGATGTCATTGAAAAGTATCATCATGAGCAAGTAGATATGTTTCCTGATTCTGACAGGCAGGTGCCCTTTGGTAGTGGAACATCCATCGTTTATAATTACCTTGATTATAGATTTAAAAACAATACCTCAACAACATATCAGTTAATAACGTATGTCGGTGACAAATATCTTCATGGTGAGTTGCGCGCTTCAGAAGCACCTAAAAACACCTATGAGGTTCAAATGATTGATGAGAAGTTTATTGAAGAAGGCGGTCAAGTATATCGTTGTGGGAAGATTTTTCAATATGTACTTAACAACGGTAATTTAATTTCTGAAAAACTGATCAAAACTAATCATGCCAGGGTAGCTTATGACACAAGTAATTTGAAAGTAGTTAAACAGAAAAGCTAATACATTCCCGTATGTTTGTACGCAATAGTTTGCCTCATTGCTACGTCCATATTGAGCATTTAAAGATAGACTACTGTGTGTTGGTACTACAAACACATATACGACGTTACAATAAAACCACGATCTGGATTTAATATTGATCGTGGTTTTATTGTTTTGAAAATTCACTCAGCGAAATTAGTTTAAAATAAGTACTGAAATTGATAAGTATGTGGCGAACAATAACCATAATAAGTAAGGTACCAATAGTAATTTAATATGTCGTTTATCCACAAATATAATGGCAATAACCAAAACATCCATTATGACAATCATTATGGTAGCTAACAAAAAATTTGAAAGTGAAAAGAATACAACGGTCCAAAATATATTTAATCCTAATTGAACATACATATAGGTATAAAGTGCATGTCGATTATTTTTTGCAAGGTTTAGGTTAGCACAATAAATGCCTAGTAAGATATAGAGTAGTACCCATGCAGGCCCAAAAAGCCATTTTGGAGGTGCTAGTGGTGGTAAATTAAACATACCATATATGTCGCCAATCGATACTCCACGAATCCATTCCACACTAAATGATGATAATGTGCTAAGAATTAAAATAACTATGATAAAAGCTACGGCTTTGACAGAATTTTTCTTCACGTTTAAACTCCTTGTTCTTTTTAATTCATCAACACATTCATTAACTATAGACTACTAAAGATAGTATAAAGTTGCTTGTTTATTGCTTCATTATGTTTTTGTTTGTCAATATTTATTGAACCATATAGCAACAGAGCCTTACTAATGTGCTCAATTTTGTTGTTATAAGTTCTCCAATGCATGCCCTTTGGTTTATTGTGAAGTGCTAAGGTGATTACTTTTTAACGTGATTGGCACGTATGTACAAATTGAAAATTACTCGAGTAATGTTATTAAAGGTACTGAATCCAAGGATTTAGTATAAAAAATAAACCTGGTAAATAGGTAGTGACGTGTGACCAAATAACTTTGCCATCTTTTTTTATTTCCATAACACCAGCCAAACATATTACAATACCAAGAAATGATGATCCTATTTTTGCATACAAATGGTTACCCGTTACTACAGAAGCCGTTGTTAAAGTTATTGCTACAGACAAACTAATTACTGCTATTAATACACTAATGATGTTTTGTTTCATGTTTCATGTCTCATCCCAATTAATTTTAATGTATGTAAGCACTCTGTGAGTGCTTATTTAGTAAATCTACACGTTAGATATTTTATGCCACTAAAAATAGTTAGCAAAGTAAATAAAAACGCCATTGAGCCATTTGCTGAAGCCGCATTTTTAGATATGGTTAGAGAAAAACTAAAGTCAAGCCCATTTTGGTAGACTGTATAGATTGTTAGTAAAGCAATCAGCAATGTAATACTTAACCAGAGTGTAGTTCTTTTCATTATAATAATGCTCCTAATTTATTCTGCGGTATGTAAGTACTCTGTGAATACTTTTTATTTAGAGGTCACTTAATCATTAATTTCAATTTCAGGGCGACGTTTAATGACAATCTTTTTGTCTAACGTAATTGAGACACCTTGGTCAAAGATGCCGCTAGATTCTACTGTAACTTCATTTTCGCTAACTTTTAACACTATAAATGGTCCACCCCTAAAATTATCAGAACTATCCTCAATGGCTATGTTACCCTGGTCATTATCCATAACGATTGTATTTTCAGGTGTAAATAATTGCCAACCATAAGCTACTATTTGCGTCTTTAATTCTTGTTTATTTTTTGTCATCCTTAATCCCCAATTACGCTTTTAACGTGGTTCTGCACGTAGTATTTGCTAATATGGCTAGGCTAATTATCTAAAAAAGGATATTATTGCAATGCTTAGTAATGTAAACACCCCTACTAAAAATAAATCTTTTTTTAGTTCTCTCTTCGATTTATTATGTTGGTATCTATCAACCGCAAGAGCAGTCCATAGTATTACCATAAAAACTGCTTGGACAATTTTTATATATAACGTGTTGGTATTAGTCACAATTTCATATAGGACTGTTCCTAAAATTCCTACTGTGGCAATTATTCTAAAAATAGTGGCTTTTTGCATATTGTTATTCCCCCGCTGTTATGCAATAGGGAAGCGACACATAGAGTTTATCCCCTTGTTAAAATAAACAGTTTTTTTTCGTTTTAAGTCACATACTGATGGTAGGTGGATTTCTATTTATAGACAAAGTAAGTCAAAAAGCTAATGAAACTTGCCAATAACATCATTATTCCCGCCACACGATACTTTTTACTTTTCTTATCTTTACTTACTATTAAAAATGTTAGTCCACTCATAGCCATTGGGAACGTTGTTAATAAATCCATAAAATACACCTAAGTTATATGTTTTCAAAACAGCACTCTCGAGTGACGCAGGTATACCGAAGTACGCCATGAAGTCATAAATTTTGCTATATCTTTCTGTTTTCTCGTCAAAGTAGAGGTCAAGCAAGAAGTTTTAATGCATAGGCATTAAAACTAATTATAGCGTTGTGCTGGACGATATTTATTAGTGTTTTAATATAGTCCACTTGATACGTAGTCAGAGTAGCAAGGGAAAGGTGAGCTGTTTCTTACTTTCAGTTTTAAACCTTATTCCTGATTCAGTTTAAAAGCTATTTTTCCTTTGTTAAGATTAGTATCTTGTTGGTAAATTAACCTTAGTTGATGATTTGTATTTGCTTGTCCCACAAGGTTTCCAGTCGTTGATTCACCTTGACGTAAAGTGCCGCTGTCTAAAGAAGCAGTTACGTTGTAAGAAGACTCCGTTGTATCTGTTTGTTTACCATTGTCATCAAGGTGAAAAAAGTATGAATCATAATCAAATTTTTTATTACTGTTATTGGTAATGGTCATATTGACAACAACAAATTGATTTCCAGCAGCTAATTTATCAATTTTGGGGTAACCATCTATGAAACTGAAGTCATTTACTTTAAACTGAATATCCTTATATTCTGCTATCTCACCAACTTTAAAAATTGACTGCGGTTTTAAAGTGTTTTTGGATGAGGTTGTATCAACTTTTTTAACCAAATCACCAGAATACCTAGTATAAACTTGCCAAAAGCCAATAATGACGACAATTACTATTATTAGCGTGGTAATCCAAATAATTTGATAAAAACTTTTATTTTTGGAACGTGTTTTTATATTTTTTCTGCTCATATTTTTTCTTCTTTGCATTTTATATGCGCATTAAAGCAGCAAGTTATTTGTAATGGAACAGCAGCTATTTACCAGTTTTATTTTCATGCTTTGTCCCCATTAAGGCTTTTTTAATATGCGATGATTGATAATTATTTAAAATGTCTGGTCTAGATCTTGTGAGTATAGCCCTAGCGCCTTAGCATATGATTTAATATCAGTGTCTTCACTTGTCTCAATAAGACATTGCAGTAAAATTGTTGAGGATTCTTTAAAGCGTTTTAAATTATAGAGTGTCATCCCTTTGAAAACTTTTAAAGCATTATTTGTTGGAAATAATTCCGTACCTTTTGATAAAATATCTAATGATTCATCATAAAAACCTATTGATCGTAGAGTACTACCTAAACCTAAGTAGGCGTTTTCTAAATCGACAGATTCTAGCCCATTGTTATCAATGGCTGCATAGTAGTGAGGGACAGCTTCTCTTTCTTGTCCAAGAATATCGAAGCTCCAAGCATATTGATATTGAATATTGGCATTAAGCGGATATTTGGCATCTAATTTTTTAAGATACGGTTGGACGCCTTAAATTCTTTTTCATGTCTCATTTTTATTGCGGTTTTTAAAAGAATATTGTCTTGAGTGGTCATCATTTGATTTCAGTTCCTATAAATTTCAAACGAGTTATTGACGGGTTTAAAATTTGTTGTTGATTTTTCTCTGTGCAAGCACATCAAATAGGATGAGACTACTAATAGTTATTTTGATTTAAGACTGATGAGAAAAGAACCACGAAAAGTAAAAAGTATAGTACTAATATGGCGATTGTCAAAATAAACTGCACCAATCCAGCACGATTCCATGTGGCCTGGACAGCTTTAAATGTTTCGACGTCTGTGTAATCACCTTTTTGCCAGGCCCATTCATTGCCTTTAAATCCACAAACAAAGATCCAAAGGAAATTAAATAAAGGGATTAGGCATAGTAAAGGTAAATAAGTTTTGTTACCAATTCCCCAAAATATGTTATACATGAAGGCGCCCCAGTTCCAACCTTTAATCTCAACAGGTACAATTTTACCATTCTCATCCATAATCATTCTCCTAATTCTTTTAACGTGAGTCCTGCATGTTAACTTGTTTATGTATGCACTCAATGAGTGCTTTTATTTTTTATTGTTGCCTTGCATACCAGTCTTCTTGGAAAATCGCATAATAGTCTATATCAACCCATTTGCCGTTGTAAAAAATTTCATTTTTGGCTGTGCCTTCCTTGACGAATCCCGCTTTAGTGTAGGCTTTTACAGCGCCAATGTTGAAGGGATATACTGAGAGCTTAATTTTGTGCATATTGAGATTATTAAAACCGTAACTCAATATTAAGGATAGAGCTTCGGTGCCATATCCCTTTGATCGGTCTTCCTTTTTGGGGAAGCCAATGCCAAGTTCGCAGGAATGATTGCGGACACTGATATCAGATAGATCGACAAACCCAACTAAACTATCATCACTAACTTTTCGAATAGTAAATTCAACATTTTCGTAGCTATTGGAAGCATCCCTAAATATTTTTTCCCAATCTTCCGCGGTATAAGGGTGAATCATATCACTAGCTAACGGCGTTACAAAATCTTCGTCCCATTGCCAACTAGCTAACTTTTTCCCATCTTCTTCGTGGTAATGCGATAGTTTTACATTGTTACCTATAAACATGTTTTTCTCTTTTCTTTAATATGCATTAGTGAGTTTCCTATAAACAATTAAAGAAATATGCAGCCTAGTTCATCTTACTTGCAGTCATAATGCAACTCCGTTGATACATCTTTTATCGTGGATAAGTATTTGCACGTTGGTATTTGGAACAGTTTACTTTGCTTATATAGTATCAAATAGTAAAAGGACACAAATACTATTAGAAAAACCTTAAATAAATGTTAACATGATGAAGCTGATGGGAATAAGAATAAAATCTGATGTTTCCTTACTAAGTCTGTATAATAAATACAATAGGAGTGAATCGCAATGAATAAAATTTTAAGAGATCAGTTCATGATTGATCAATTATCTGATAACCAGAAAGAAACCATTACAAATATAAACAGTTATATCAACAAGAGCATTAAAGGGAATCAGCATGCTGTGGCGGTTATTCAAGGGGCTGCCGGCACTGGTAAATCAGTTGTTTTAATGAATTTAGTCACAAAATATATGACGGATAAACGTTATAAAACCGCGTTAGTTGTTAATCATCCCGAATTATTTAAAGCTTATCAAGACCTTGCCCGTGATATTCCCGGCATGAAAGAAAAGGATATCTTGCGTCCCACAGCACTCATTAATCGTGCCCAGAAAAACAATTGGAAATATGATGTTATTTTCGTAGATGAGGCACATTTATTATATTCAAAACCAGAGCCTTATGCACACTATCGAGGTGAGAACCAGCTCACAGATTTAATGAACTTAGCCAAAATTGTTGTGGTGGTCTATGATTTTGCACAAGTTTTTCAATCTAAAATGTACTGGTCACAAGATTTATTACGTCAGACCGTTGGTAGTCATCCATACCGACAATTTGATATGGATTTTCAATATCGTATGGTTGCTAGTTCAGAACAGGTACAATGGATGGATGACTTAACAGCACAAAAGCCATTGATGCCTTTTCCTCGTAATAGTGATTTTGACTTTAAAGTATTCTCAACAGCAGGGGATTTATATGAGGAAGTTAAAGCTAAAAATCGCGAAGTTGGGTTGAGTCGTGTAGTCGCGACTTCTGGATTTCCACGCATCGATGGGCGTCACAATGTTGAGATGGACACCTTTTCTTTACCTTGGGATGAATGGGATCCACAACGTACACACTGGGCTAAACGTGAATCGTCTATTACACAAGTAGGCACAATTTATACGCTACAAGGATTTGATTTAAATTATGTGGGCATGATCATTGGTCCATCATTTGGCTATGATGACAAAACCGATAGCATGACTATTTTGCCAGAAAAATACTCACATAAAGAGATTTTTAAGAAGCGCAAGGACATCAAATTTACAAGCAAAGAATATCAATATTTTATTGCTAATGTTTTGAATGTTTTAATTAAGCGTGGCAAATATGGTATGTACTTAACAGCTTATGATGATCAATTAAGGCAACGGTTGGTCGATTTGTATCAAAATAAACGTTAAATTATAGTAAAAAAAAGCCATGATAACATATATGTTATCATGGCTTTTTGTTTATTTAATCAATGCTAATTTTTTCCACTTACGAATCTTGGTTCTAAAAGTTTTAAAAGGTGCTACCGAGTTGATGTGAATCCATTTCCATACTGGCCACTGGGCTGGAGTAGTTGCCCACTTTCGCTTATTGGGCTCGAATAAAATGTCATCTGGTAAAGAACTTACAAGTTCACAAAGTTCAATAACACGTCTGTTTAGTAAGTTGATCTGTTCTTCAAGAGAAAGGTCAGCATAATCATCATAAAATGATTGATAGAGGCCGCCTAAATTATTCCATTTATAACCCTTTGCTGGCACAAAGACATCTTGACCAGCTATTTCATCTTTTTCCCAGTTCAATAAGGCGGTAATCCATCCTAACTGGAATGAAATATTTTCGCTTGGTGTGCGATCAACATCTTGTATCCGTTTATTGCTAAGTGAATTTGGAATATTTGTAAATTCATCAATGTACTTTTTATAACTGGTTTTGATGGCCTCGTTTAATGCGGCCTTGCTTTCATATGATTTCATCGGATAGCGTTCTTTCTAAAGTATGATGGATTATTTGAGCGACCTGATTCAACATTTGTTTTGATTACATATATTTGTACGTTTTTTGTAAAACTTATAATTGATCCAAAAATTTTTCTATCTGTTTTTTGTTTTTTAAGATAACAATATTTTTAGATTGATCTATCGTTTCAAACATGTTCATGATTATAACTTTTTGTTTATTGGGAAATTGCCAAATCCACTTGAGAAAATCCCAATCAATTTTTTCCGGGCAATCGTCTTGCATATCTGGACGTGAGGTACCTCTATACTGCAGAAGACGTTTAAAAACTTGATAGATACATACAAATCGACTTCTATCCAAGAATACAATGGTATCGGCAGCAGCAACTCTAATATCTAGTGTGCCATTATAATTACCGTCAATAATCCAGCTATCTTGACGCACTAAATTGTTAACAATGATGGCTTGTTCAGGTTTTGGCGTCATTTGCCAATTCGGTTTCCACAACAACTTATCTAAGTGAAAAGCTGTAATGTTTAGTTGTTTGCTCATTTTGCGTGCTAACGTTGATTTTCCAGCACCGCCTGAGCCAATTAATAAAACTCTTTTCATGATTTTCCCTCACATTGCTTACTATTATAACTTTAAAGCGATCAAATATAAATGACATTGTTGGGAGAAAAAATCAACTGTGATGAAAATTAGAGGTCATCAAAAGCGAATATAGAATTAGTAAAAGTGGAGCTCAGCTTTTTATGAGTCACTGTAGTATAGGAAAAGAAAAGTCTAATTATGCTGGTTGATAAACAGCAAATAATCGGCTTTGAATTAAAATTTTTGCTACATCGCTTGGCGTTTCAGGATTAGCTTTTTGTAACCAATGATCAATGATACTGACAAGGCTACTGGTCAATAACTCAATTGTGTAGTCACTTGGTAAGGCTTGCAATATATGGTCACTAGTATTTGTGTATAGCTTTTTAAACAATTGGTCGAGAAGGCAGTTCATTTTGTAAATAAATTGTTTATCACCGTTTTCGGATAGCAGGGTTTGAAAGAAAAAGCGATTATTACCTAGATAATTGAATATATTAATCAAACTAAAATATGGTGAGGAGGGCGTAGATAGTATATCACCTGAGGGATTGTCTAGCCAAGAAACTGTTTTACTAATTGTTATGGTGGAAAGTGTTTCAATGTGTTTTAATAAATTATTTTCTACTTTCTCCAAGAGATCATATTTATCAAGAAAATATACATAGAACGTACCACGGCTGAGGCCAGCTTGTTGAGTAATATCTGATATCGTTGTATTAGTAAAACCTTTTTGGTGGACTAGATTTATAAACACTGTGGTAATCTTTGTTCTGGTCAAGTTTTTCTTATCTTGTCTATTCATGCGTATATCCTTTTCCATAAGTATCAAAAATCAAAAGTTCGTTGTAAGTAAGTTTAAGTATTTGGTATCCGAATAAAACCTATTGGATGTGTTACCAAGAGTTATCATAACACCAACATTTAAAGCATGCAAGTAATTGCTTGCTTTAAATGTTGGTGTTGTCAGGCCGCGGATAAACAATGATAAGCAAAGGGAAAATTGTTCAAAAAAGTAGTTTAGCAGTTGTATCACAACAAAAAAATTTGGTGTTAAGATGTATTAACGCTGAATTGCGATATTTATAATGAGATAGAAAAAACGCGGGATAACATTATGTTATTTCGCGTTTTTTATCCATGATTATCATTGATACTCATTTTGGGAAGTATACCAGTCATTTTGGAAGATGGCGTAATGGTCAATATCGACCCATTTTCCATCATAGAAGACTTCGTTTTTAAAGGTACCTTCTTTGGTAAATCCATTCTTTTTGTAGGCTTTCACGGCTGGTGTGTTAAATGGATAGACGGTGAGCTTAATTTTATGCATATTCAAATTGTTAAAACCATAATCTAAGATTAACCTCAAGGTTTCAGATCCATAACCTTTTAAACGATCTTCCTTTTTAGGAAAACCAATCGCTAATTCGCCAGTATGATTGCGTATGTTGAGGTCAAACAAGGCAACAAATCCGACCAATTCATTATTCTCTGTTTTTCTAACAGTAAATTCAACATTTTCTTTGCTTTTAGATGAACGTCTAAATATGTTTTCCCAGTCCTCAGCAGTATGGGGGTGAATCATATCATCTGATAATGGGTTATTGAACGCATCATCCCACTGCCATTCAGCAAATTTTTTACCGTCGCCGTCATGATAGTGTGATAGTTTTACTTTTTTTCCTATAAACATGTCTGCTTTGATCTCTCTTCTTTAAATTGTCATGAGCTTTATGATCTGCATCAACAATTCAAACGTGATGCAGATTAGTTATTTTTATTTGCAATCATATGCGACTCCATATTGTCAACACCTTTTAACGTGAATAAGTTATTGCACGTTCGTATTTAATATATTTTAATGATATCAAATATAGCAACAGATTAAAATATATTAATTTAATATATTATTAACCTATCAATTGCTGAAAGATGTATTGATGAATAATGTGATTTATAATAAAAGCAGATATAAGAAAATTCTGAGTATGTGATGTTGCATTTGGCTTTAACAGTGCTTAGTCAGTTTTCTATCGTAAAACATGTTGTGAAGGAGTTTTATTGCAGTACGGAATGGGTAGAGGAGGAATCAATGTATGATGTATAACGATGACGCGGTTAGAGAAACTGGGAGCAAATATTTTTTGATCAGAATGATGTTTATTATGTTGATTGTTGGTGGTGCATTGTGTATCAATAGCACAATCGTTCATGCTGATGGTGTACCACAGCCGTCTCTTAAAATAAAAAATGGAGTCTTGTATGGTTTTTCGGACAATTCATCACAACATACAGGTGCAAAGGTTGTGATTCCGAATAATGTTACCAGTATTGCTAGCACTGCTTTTTATAATCAAGGCATTGCGAGTGTTGATTTTAGTTCAGCAACTAACTTAAAATCTATCGGAGATTTTGCTTTTGCTAAAAATCGTTTAACAGCTGTGCAGTATCCTAATCTAAATGATAATAATTTAGGATGGTATATTTTCTATGACAACGCGATCAGCTCAGTCACGTTTGCTAGTGGTGTGACACATATTAACGATGGTGCCTTTGCCAAAAATCCTAATCTGACATCGGTCACCTTTCCAGCAACAATTACATCAATTGGTGATTGGACATTTGCCGGTGATCGCTTAAAGACGGTTGATCTAACAACGATAAAAAATACGAATAGTTTAAGTGTTGGCTCCGGAGCCTTCTATGGAAATCAAGCCTCACATGTTGTGGTGTTGCCCAATAACGTATTAGATAGTAGCGGTAATCATCCGGTTCGCTGGTATGGTTATGAAACTTTTGGACAAAATACTGGACAAGCGGATACCGTTGCTAAGCAATATGCATTGAAGCATCAATCTTATGGAAAAGGGGTATCTGGTAGCATAAGCAACCCACAAAGTTTTACTTATGATCGCAATAATTCCACAATAGTGACAGGTGTTAAATCAGGAGTCGCCACACTTGGTAAAACTATTGTTATTCCCACGAATGTGACAAAGGTTGCTGCTAACGCGTTTAAATCACTAGGCATTACGGGCGTAGATTTCTCCAAAGCAACAAATCTGAAACAGATTGGTAACTTTGCTTTCTATGATAACCAAATTTCAAACACATTAACTTTACCAAACAGCTTAAATGCTGATATATCAGGTATTGGCTGGTACGCATTTGCGTCAAACAATATAGCAAAAGTTAACTTACCAAATAATAGTCTGACAGCATTGAATGATTTTGTGTTTGCTAGTAATCATCTTACTAGTATCAACTTGCCAAACACTTTGAAAACAATGGGGGATGGTACCTTCATTGATAATCAAATGACAAATATAATATTACCATCTAATATTCAAAGGGTTGGTTCTGGATGTTTTGCTGGTAACTTAATTAACAGTACACGTGCAACAGAACTAACCGCTACAATTAATGGTACAAATTCTGAAAAAAGTTTTTCAGCCGTATTATATCCTTTTGGTATAACTGATACTAATCAGTCGCAAGCAACTAGTACGATTAAGAATCGTTTTGTAGAAATGAATGATGGCACTTGGAAGTACCTAGACAGCAATGGGGTACCTTTAACAGGTGAGCAGATTATTGACGGACATACCTATTATTTTAAATCTGATGGTACACAAGTAAAGGGCTATTCTATCAAGTTCAAGGACGGTAGTGTCCACTATTTTGATTCGAATAGCGGCTATATGTTGAACTAAAACGCCATCGTTTACTATTGCGCTTTGATAAAAAAGTGCTGTAGTTGATAACTAGGGAAGATTACTTACGCAAACTAATTCCCAGTATGCCTACTATAATTACTAGGACACCTACTAGTTCCCAACTGAGTGAGAAGGGGTGATGGAGAAAGATTGCACTTAATAGGATGGAAAAAACGAGTTCCATCGCTTGAGTAGCTTCAACCTTCGATAACGATTTGATTTCTCGGAATACTAAGGAAGTTGCATGAAAAAATATAGCGGTCGCTATAATACCAGAAAATAGTGCCACTAAAAGAGTAGACACCATTGTTTTGGCACTAGGGGCACCACTAATATAGAAACTAACAAACGCCAAGAAAATCCATGTTGGGTAGGTACACAGTAGCATGCCCCACATTCTTTCGAGACCGGTAACTTTTGGCGCAGTCATCATAACTTTTCGGTTCCCAAGTGGATAACAAATAGCCGCAACCACTATCGCTAGTATTGATAAGTATATTTGGTTAGAAATGCGAATGGCACCCAAGTACTGGAGGATAGTTAGGAAGACACCTAAAAGAATAATGAACATCCAAGGTAAACTTTGCCAAGGAAAAGGAATTTTTTTTGAAGGCTTACCGATATTTAGTAAAGGCGTTGTTAAAACACCACAAACAATAGTTACCTGCCAAACACTGGCGATTAGCCAACCAGGTAGATAAGTACTAGCTAGGCATAACGGAACATAAAATAGAACAAAACAGAAGTGGCTCCAGACCCACCAAGATAGAGGCTGTTTGCGTATTGATTGGTTAACTCGCCTAAAGGATCCGCCCAATGGAATGAATATCAAAGCAAGCATCGGCAGCATCCATAAATATCGTAAGGAGGCAGACCAGAGCCAAAACCCATTTTTATTAGCAATAACTTCATTAAATATAAATGTAAGAGAGAAGAAAAAAGCCGCTATCACGCCTAATATAATTGCTTGCACACTCTTTGATAACTTATTCATCATTCAATGTAACCTCACTCTCTCAATGGACAATTTATAAGTATAAGGCTACCAGCAATTAAATAAGCATACAATAAAAAAATTGTATGCCATATAATTTTTATTGTGCATAGATTAGTGTATACTGACTTTGAATGAACAGATATTTTAGTGGTTACAGGTGTTGATGTTGATAAATTTTATTTAGGAGGCTGAACGGGGTGAATGATTATGAATTGTCATGGGTACCGAGCAACTTACCACTTGAGAAACCTTTCTATAAAAGTATTTATCAATCCTTATATGATGATATTCTGACAGGTGTCCTTAAGCCACACGATCAGTTACCCTCGCAACGTGAATTGTCATATTTTTTGGATATTCACTTCACCACAGTGACACATGCCTATGATCTTGGCTTGAAAAATGGCTTATTATATACCGAAAAAGGGCGAGGTACTTTTATATCGCCTAATGGCATTTCTGATCATACTATTCAAGGAAAAGAAGGCGTAAATGATTTAGGTATTTTGAATGTAACTTCAGTTGAAAATAGTTCAGCAGAATTTTATGTGAAAGAAGCTATTAAAAATATTCCCGTTAAAAAGTTACTACGGTATTTCACAAATTCATCCTTAGATGAGAGTTATGCTAGGGCAACACAAAAATGGTTTGAATATTTAAAAATAAATGTATCTGACGATATGGTCAGTCTAATAACAAATGGCGGGCAGAACGCACTTGCCATCATTTTAACAGCTTTATTCAAACCTTCAGACACTATAGTTGTGGATGACTTCACATATTCTAATTTTATTGAATTAGCTAAAACGTTACATATTAAGTTATTGTCAATTTCACAAGATGACGAGGGGATGAAGCTTGATCAGTTGGAAGACATGTTGACAACGCATGTAGTTGCTGGTGTTTATGTCATGCCTTTTCGGTCGAATCCCACTAATGTTGCCATGTCTATTACGCGGCGCGAAAAGTTAGCAGCGCTAAGCATTAGCCATAATTTTTTAATCATCGAAGATGATTACTTACGATACTTGGATGTTGAAAAAACGAAAGCCATAATTAACTTGGCACCGAGTCATACAATCTACTTATCTAGTTTCTCTAAAATAGTTGCTCCAGGAATTCGCGTAGCGCTGGTATTGTTTAATAAAAAGTTTGAGCAGAAAATAAAGCATTCATTCACAAATCTTAATTTACAGGAACCAACCTTAGATTTTGAAATTATTAAGTATTTAATTAACCATGACTTTGTTTTAAAGATAATTGATAGCCAAATGAAGCAGATAAAAACTAGTTTAACTTTATTTGAGAACGTCTTTGAAACAAAGGCGCCGTTGAGTCCATTTCAGTGGGTTAAGATAGATTCTGCAATTAATATTAAACAAGTGAAAGAGCGTCTGGACAAGCTAGAAATACATGTATTGTACAGCCCGCAGTTTCAAGCAGGTGGTTGGAAATCAAATAACAACTATTTTATTAGAGTATCGATAACTGCCATTAATGATTTAGTAAAACTAGAAAAACTGTTGCTAACCATTAAACGTACGATTTCGTCGAGCTAAGCTTATAATCCGTGTCATTGATTTTGAAAAAATAAAGATAAAACAAAGAGAATATGCTAGTCACATATTCTCTTTGTTTTATTAATTGCGGTGTCATTGTCACTTTAGGGAAAAATGACTGAGACTTGATTTGTGTTACAAAAATTATTTTACCTGGTAAGCAGCCAGTATACGACTTCTAATCAAAATTTCGGCAATTTCAGCTGGAGATTCAGGGTCATCTTTTTGTAACCAATGACCAATAATGCTAATGAGCGAACTAATTAATAGATCATGTGTATAGTCACTGGGAATAACTTCATTACCATCTTTAAAAATATTTTTGTAATGTGAGTCAATTTGTTCATCAATCAAATGACGTAACTTGTAAACAAATTGTGAATCACCATTCTTAGAGAGGAGTGTCTTAAGCGTGAAACGGTTTTTATCGAGAAAATCAAAAGACTGAATGAAACTACGATACGGTGAATAGGTATCTAACTCAGCCGATAGTTTATTATTATCAACATCGTCTAGCCAAGATATTGTCTTATCTATATTAATTTGCATTAGTTTTTCCATATTAGTTAGTAAATAGGTCTCAATTTTTTCTAATACATCGTATTTATCAAGATAATAAATATAAAAAGTGCCACGACTTAGTTTTGCTGTTCGTGTGATGTTGGAGACGGTTAAGTTATTGAAGCCTTTTTCGCTCACTAATTTCACGAAAGCGTCCATAATTCGTTGCTGTGTTAATTTATTTTTTTCCTGCCGATTCATACTATTCTCCTCATAAAATTAGACAAATCCCTTAGTACTTGTACATTGATTTATATATAACCAATGCTAATATAAACTATAGCTACAAAAAAAGCAACACGTTGTTAAAAAAGGGGAGTAACATGCTCGGAATAGAATGGAAAAAAATATGGAAAAATAAATTTATGGTGGTTGTTCTAATTGCTATTGTGTTGATTCCGTCAATTTATGCGATTGGGTTTCTGAAATCGATGTGGGATCCTTATGGCAAAATTAAAGATTTGCCCGTGGCAGTTATCAATGAAGACAAATCTGTGCATTACCAAGGAAATAAATTAGCAGTAGGAGCTAAGTTAAAAGATAATTTAGCGGATTCAGATGCGATGAAGTTTAGTTTTCCATCGCAAAAAGAAGCTAAAAAAGGATTGTCCAATGGCAAGTACTATATGGTCATGACAATTCCAAAGAACTTTTCTAAAAATGCGACAACATTACTGGACGCGCATCCCAAAAAGATGTTAATTCACTATACAACAAGCTCAGGGCACAGTTTTATCGCTGGAAAGTTTTCAAAATCAGCGGCTGAAAGCATTACAAACACAATTTCCAAACAAGTGACAAAGACCTATGCTGAGACATTGTTTAAACAAATTAAAACGTTAGGCAATGGTATGGGCACAGCGGCTAACGGTAACAAAAAGTTAGTAGATGGAACTGAACAATTACAATCTGGAAATCAGACGGTCACAACAAATCTACGGACACTTGCTTCAAGTGGTTTAACTTTCAGTAATGGTACGAATACACTGACAGACGGGTTATCACAATACTTTAGTGGTGTGAGTCAACTTGATGCAGGAAGCTCAAAGTTAACTGCTGGTTTGGGACAATTAGGTGAAAAAATGCCTACGTTAAGTAATGGTGTTTCACAATTATCTACAGGATCATCGAGTTTAAACAGTGGTTTGCAGCAATATACAGCAGGTGTGAGTCAACTCAATACTGGTGCCAATGCTCTTAATACTGGTGCGCAAAAATTAGCTCGTGGTAGTAGTAATTTAGCTACTGGGGTGAATAAATTAACTAACGGATCGAGTTCTTTGACCAAAGGCGTTAGTGCATACACAATCGGAACAGACGAAGCGTATAAAGGAAGCCAAAAAGTTTCCGATGGCTTGACACAAATGAATGAAGCTTTAAATAGTGACGACGCCAAAAACAAAATGACGCAATTGCAAACAGGACTGCAAAGTTTTCAGACAGGCTTGAACCAGTTGAAGACCTCGTTGGACAACAGTAATCAAAATACTGAGCAAATTACTAAATTAACAAGTAGTATGAGTAGTCTTGCAGCAAACGTTACTACGATTAGCAATTATATCAGCGGTACGCAAAGCAAAATCGAATCTGTGGCTAAAACACAAAAGCTAACTGACACGCAAGTCAGTGCATTAGAAACGGCACTATTACCAACAGATGACATTAATGATTCACTCAAATCAGCAACAACAAATTTAAGTGAATTACAGACTAACTTAACCACATTAATTAAATCAAGTAACACAAGTATGTCACAGTTAAAATCAGCTGTGAATACACTAAACACTAGTTATGGGACTAGTGACGATACAAAAACGCTGTATGGTGGCATAAGCAGTTTGGTTGGCTCACTTAATAAGGTCGGTGATTCAACTGCGCAATTAAGTACTGGGGCAACAAAATTAACTAGTGGGCTGTCACAACTGAGCGGGAAATCAGCACAGTTAATTAGTGGTTCAACACAGCTACAAGAGGGGCTTGAACAACTTAATACGAATGTACCCTCACTCACTAGTGGTATTGAAAGCTTAGCTAGCGGTAGTTCTCAGCTGAGCGATGGTACCCAAAAGTTGTCACAAAACAGTGATAAGTTAAATGCTGGATCCCAAAAAATTAGCAGCGGCTTATCATCACTAAATGAAAAGATGCCTGCTTTAGGTTCAGCAACGTCAAAGTTATCGTCAGGAAGTAGTCAGTTAACGTCAGGACTGGATAAATTGGCTGCTAATAACAGCAAGTTGTTAAGCGGGTCGACTCAATTAGCTAGTGGTGCCACAAAGATAGCAGATGGCAGTGCTAAGTTGGCTGATGGTTCAGTAAAACTTGGTGATGGGCTGACGAAAGTTAAAGATGGGAATGCAACGCTTGCTGACAAGCTAGGTCAAGCAAACAACAAAGTTAATAAAATTAACTCAAATAAGTTAACCTATAATCAATTAGCTACCCCAGCAAGCACCAAGCATGTGGAAAAAGACAAAGTTCCTAATAATGGTACAGCTATGGCACCTTATATGTTGTCAGTGGCACTGTTCGTTGGTGCCGTTGCCTTTAACTTGATGTTTGATTTAGTGACACCTCTAAAGTATCCTAAAAAGGCTATTAGTTGGTGGGCAAGCAAAATGTCTGTGCTTTATCCATTCGCATTTCTGCAAGCAGCAATTATGTACTTTGTTTCTATTAGTATGATTGGCATCAAACCAGTTCACTATGTCGCAACTTTCTGGGTACTGATTCTGGTATCATTTACCTTTATTAATGTCGTAACATCCCTTAACTTGTGGTTTGGTAAAGTTGGTTCATTCCTGGCAATGATTTTGATGGTTATTCAATTAGGTGGTTCCGCAGGAACATATCCAATTCAATTGTCAAATGGTTTCTTTGAAGCCATACACCCATATTTGCCAATGACTTATTCAGTCAATGCACTGCGAGAAACGTTGATGATTGGTGGATCCGCTAAAAGTGATGTGATGGTTATGTTTGGCATATTTGTTGCCTTTACATTGATTATGATTGGTTTCTATATGTTCAAGCAATTAAAAATCAAGAAGATTAATTATAAGCACAGTTAATATTTAAAAAAAGGAAATTATGAGTATACTCAGTGATGAAATAAATAACCGCATCCAAAATTGCCAAAGATTCTTGCAAGAAAAAGAGTTAAGTGCATACGCAGTAACAGATGTAGAGGACATATGGTATCTGACCAATATTGATTATAGCCCTGAGCAACGGCCGTTTTTCTTAATTATTTATCCAGATAAGAAACCTTTAATGCTGGTACCAAAATTAGAAGAATCACATATTGATGTTGACTATTTTGATTATGATATTCAAACGTATTTTGATGTTACGTCTGAAGTTGGTCAAAACTGGTACGAGGTAGTTACAAAAAAGTTTGACGGGTTGGATAAAATTGGTATCGAAAGTAATGCGCTTTTAGAAATAACTGCAAAGGCACCGACAGTAGATTGGCAACCAAATGATATAATCAAAAAATTACGTGAAATAAAGAGTGCTTACGAAATTGACAAAATTTCAACGACTGCAAGAGTATGTAGTCGAGTGGTTCGTGCAACGTTAGGCCAAGTGAATAACGACTCCAAAGTGATAGACCTTTATAACCTTCCGTTTAAGGTAGTTGGTAAAGAAATCGCGGATAATTTTAGTCTCACAAATAGAGTAACAAACGGTGTATGGCCGTCAACTTATAGTTTCATGCCCCATAGTATTCCTGATATGGCGGCAACAGTTGATCATGGACCAAATGTTAACGTCGCTGTGTTTAGATTAGCGGGCTATGCTGCCGAATGTGAACGTACCTTCTTCATGGAGAAACCAACAAAAGAAGAAGAATTACACTTTAATCAAATGGTGACGGCTAGAAATATAATGCTCGATATGCTGCGACCTGGTGTTAAGGCATCTGAAGTAGAGACAAAAGTGCGAGATTACCTTATTGACCAGCATCTTACGGCTAACATTCTTCATCGACCTGGTCATGGCATCGGATTAAATAACCATGAAGAGCCAACTTTATCATTAGGTAATGACACAGTTTTGAAAGAAAATATGGTTGTATCGGTGGAACCAGCAATTTATTTTGAAGGTCAAGGCGGTTATCGACATTCAGACACGGTGTTGATAACTAAAGATGGTTATAAATTACTAACTAACGCACCGGTTACTTTGGAAGAATTAACCGTCGAGAATTAATTTAAAGAGTGTTCAACTCAATATGAGTTGAACATTCTTTTTATCTATCATTGTATTGAAATGCCCTCATATCAACATGTTAAAGAATACTTGCTCGATCTTTACGTGACAATTTCGTATACTTAAGTTTGTTATGAAAGGGGAAGCGACATGGAGCTCGGTCAAAAATTAAAAGAATGTAGATTAGCATTAAATAAAACACAACAACAAATGGCCACAGAATTGCATGTTACGCGGCAAACGGTGTCACATTGGGAGAATAATGATACTTATCCGAGTTTGGATATGTTGGTTACGTTGAGTGATTACTTAGGTTTTTCTTTGGATACAACGTTAAAAGAAGAGGGGACAGATATGATTGATAGCATTAATAAGGAACTGACAGCGGGAAAAAGATACAAGAAAATTGTGTGGCAACTAGCTATTTTAGCAAGTGCGTTTTTATTTTTTATCGCTATATTAACTTATGGGCGGGCGACACAAAATCAATTAATTGACCGGTTTAATCCCTTTCTAAAAGAAACGTATGGCTACGCACTGCTACCTGAAAAAGTTGCCACTAAGAAAGTTAGGGGAACACAACAAAGCACAGATGCGAATGGGAAAACCACGACTAAAAAAGTGGTCTTGGATATGCCCCAACCAGTAGATGCTTATGTATATAGTGACATTTTTGGTGCGGGAGAGTGGTTGAAGTTTCAAGTTGGAACTATTCCTAAGGGATATAATTATGCTGTTGTGTTGCATAAAGGATCCTACGTGAAACGTGCTCGATTAATTACAAAGGGCCAAGTACCAACTTTGTATCGCAGTAATATAGGTAGTGAGGATCAGTATTTAAAGTATGACAAGAAAAATTTTGGACCGCGCAACTCAATTAATCCATTTTCGAACAACGGCGTTTAGAACTTTTAAGTAGATAGTTTTTTAAAGCTTTTTATTAAAGTGACTTTTTTGTTTTCTGTTTCCTATTTTTCAAGATAAAGGTATACTGTTAGTATTCAATGTTTATCAGAAAGGTATCAGACAATGGCTGAGAGTGAAAAAGTAGAATTCAAAACACTAACAAGTATTCTTAAGAAACTTGATATTAGTAAAGCTACGTATTATAGGAGAGCAAAGGCTTGGAACATCAATCCTAGTCAGCGTGAATTTACACATGAAGAACTAAAAAATCTCGAGTCAATGCCTGAAAATGTTGATAATAATCATTCTGATGCTGTTTCAGAAAGTGTCAAGACTTTGTCAGAACAACTCAAGACAAAAGATGAACAAATTAAACAACTTCATAAATTACTCGACCAGCAACAAACGCTATCTCTTGACTTACAACATAAAATTGACGTAAAAGAACAGCAATATCTTGAAGTTTCAGACACTTCTGAGTTTGTATCAGAAATTGATAACTTAAAAAATGAATTGCAAAAAGAGAAATCGAAAGGCTTTTGGGCAAAAGTCCTGAAAAAATAAGCGCAACCTACTTAATGCTTGTTATCGAGCTATAATATGTATCTTACGCAATCTGTGTTTGCGCATTTTTATGTTGCAGATTGCTATTTTCACTGATTTAATTGCTATCGTTTTACAAGATTCTGTTGAATAATTAAGGTATTAAATACACTTAGGAGAGTAAATTATGGAGATACAGTTTCCGATACAGTTAAAAAAATTACGCACTAATTTGGACATGTCTCAAGAAGATGTTGCTGGAAAATTGTACATATCGCGTCAAGCTGTTTCTCGTTGGGAGTCTGGAGATGCAACCCCAGATATGAGCAACTTAATTAAGTTGGCTGAAATATTTGATTGCTCGCTTGATACGATTGTTTTAGGCATTGAACCAACAGAGGACAATATCGAGGATAAAATAGATAAAAGTGAATTTGTATTTGATCCACGTAAGGGGAAATATATTCGTAGAAGAAGCGAGCACATGAATTTCTGGGAGTTTGCAGCGGCTTATTGGTGGGCAGCTATACCGATATTAGCAATTCTTGGTGGTACGATTCCTGATATTATTCAAGCACTTAAATAATTTTTTTGAATTTCCATCTACAGAGTATTAATCGGGCCAGGTGTAGTTTTCTAGATAACAGATAGTTAGTAAGAGACAGTTGCAAGAATTATTGAGCTGATTCAATTTATTGTAATTGTTTTTTAGTAGTAACAATATAAATTAAAATTGCCATAAGACGAGGATGACTATTTATATGTGTTATTGGGCGGGTTGGGCAATGATTAGTCGCGGAAGTGTCCCTAATAATTGTTACTCTTGATAAAGGAATCCTGCATAAATTGAAAACTATGCTACACAAATTTTATCTAAACCAGAACAACCAACAAAAATATTCTTCGACCCTGATGTACCACGCAACTCTACTGGTAAAGTAAAGCACATTGAATCGGACGAACAATTATTACAATAATCATAAAAAACATCTTTCATTGTGAAAGATGTTTTTTGGTTAGGTTTCATTACAAACGATTGTCAATTACTAATTTTTTTTTAATCAATGGTATAATATATCAAGGAGTTATACTAATACATGAAAAATAGAATACATAATTTTGTTGGATCTATCGGAGCGTTAATTGGAACAATGGTTTTTATAGCCTATATTCCACAGATAATAGCAAACTTATCTGGTGACAAAGGGCAGCCATGGCAGCCTATTGTAGCAGCTTTTTCTTGTTTGCTTTGGGTTGTTTATGGATTAACTAATGACCCTAAGAGGGATTATATATTGATTATTCCTAATACAGCAGGAGTTGTGCTTGGTACTTTGACATTTATTACATCTTTTTAGTTATTATATAGCTGCTTAATGTATTTTTAATAAAAGTACGCAATTTTTAATAAAGAATTGTGTGCTTTTTATTATTTAAGGTAATCTATTTCAATGGGGTTTCATAAGGAACAATTGGTGTTGTTAATCCGACATTGCTTGCAAAAACGAAATTCAAATCATCTAGACTTTGCAGATTATCAGTTTTACCAGTGACAATAACACCACTGAATTTCGCGGTGCTTAAGTTTGAAGATAGTTGTGATTTAATTGATGAGATATAGTTTTTGTCGGAAATATGCGACGCCAATTGTAAGGATATTGAGTCAGTTAACGCTTGTTTCAATCCCTTGTAGCCAGTGTAGGTATTGTTTTTTGTACTACCTTCCTGCAAAGAACCTTTCCCATCATCGCTAGCATTCAAACCGATATAATTGCCAGCGCTTGCTATTGTTGATGTATTACTATTTCCGAAACCTACCCAATAATAATTAATCATGACATTATCTGGAATCATTTTTTTTATTTCACTATAAGAATAAGGTTTATCAAATGTTAAAGCCACTTCTGCTAATGTGTTTTTCATTGTAGATAATGTTTTTGCTTCATGCGTGTGTGGTGTATATAACGTGAGGTTTTTTGAATTTTTATATATTGACTTAGCAGAACGACTAAAAAATATTGGTTCTTTTTCTTGTGTTTTCGTGTTTTTAGCAATAATTGAAGGGTTGGCGTTATAAACATCAACGTCATCTCGGGAGAAAGTCTGCGTTCCAGATAGACCAAATTGTAAATTTTTTTCAGGATAGTAGATATGATAGCCATCAATATTTTTAATCCGGGTTTCAGTTATTGTTGATTTTATCCATGCGATGGCAGTAGTATGTTGTCGAGTTGTGAATATATTTGGTGAAAAAGCGATATTTTCGATATTTAGTTTTTGATTTTGTAATTTTAATTGCTTACTCATAGTATTGGATACAAATAAATTTGCGCCGACAAGAATGATAAGAAACACGATGATTGTAGATAAAGAACTAATAAGTATGCCTTTGAGCGTATTTTTTGTTTTGGTTTTTTTGATTAATTTTTCAAATGTTTGATTATCATTCATTTTTATATTTCTCCAATAATTTTTTGAGATGCGTTCTCGTTCTAAATAAATCAATTTTAATTTTAGCTTGGCTAAAATGCAGTTCCTCAGCAATGAATTCAATACTACGCAGTTCATTGTATTTTAAATAAATGAGCTGTAATTGATAATGACTGAGTTGATTGAGTACTTCGTAAGGTAATTTATTATCACTTAACTTTGTATAGTCTGTGTTTGATTTTTCCGTATGGTTATATAGTTCATGCAAGATGTTATCATATCTTTTATTTCGTCTATGTTTGTCATAAAATTTTGATAGCGCAACTTTATAAATCCATGGCCGTAGTTTATTCTCTTCTAAAACAATATTTGCTTCGATTAATTTAACCATTACGTCTTGAGCAATATCTTCGGCATCCTGTGTCTTAGCGCCTTTTTTGACTAAAAATCGAACAACTTCCTGTGCAATATTTAGAACTATGTTTTCATATTGATTAATCTCCATTATTTTCTCCTGTTATATATATAACGAATAAGGGGACAATTGGTTACAAAATGGGGTTAAATATTTATTTTTTGATGAAAAAATTAAAAACGTAAAAAAGCCTCTGTATAAATGCATAACTGATCAAGCAGTCAGTATTTATATAGAAGCTTTTTGTATTTTAAGCTAACGATAAATGACCCAAGCAATTAGAACCATACAGGTAACAGCATGGCAGACATCGCGATGCCGTCGTACACGGTGGCATCTCTTTTGATTTGATGATGAAGTTTGATTGCTGCTTCGGGTAATTGAGTTTTTGTTATCCAATAGTATTGAATAAGAGATTTAACCATTTTAGTAGCCACTAAGCCGGTATTTTGCGTTTTAGTCAACTCCTGTGCGTAATTGAAAATCATTTCTCGTAGTTCTGGTTGATTTTTAACATCCTCATCAGAAAAGGCGACACTCATTTGATCCAACATGGTTTCAACTTTTTCATCTTTTTGCATAGTTTTAAAATTCCCCTCAATTAATAAACATTGTTTAATTAATGCTATTATTACGCTAAAGTGTTTTTCTGTCAATAATCTCATTTTTAAAGGCGACACTTTGTTGGGTTTATGAGATAATAAACTAAAGTTTACTTTAAAAATATTGGAGAATAGAATGATTATTAGAACAGCTACGCTGGAAGACTTGGATCATGTTACTAAATTGACATATGATGCTTTCCATGATTATCCTCTATTTAATGTCTCAACTGACAAGCCTCAATTACAGCAAGCACTATATTTTTTATTGTATTTAAATACGCTAGCGAATATTAGGCGTGAAGATTGTTTCGTTTGTGTTGAAGGGTCAGAGATAGTTGCTTCCTTTATTTTGAAAGCACCACAACAGCACCAGATTAGTTTTTGGACGTATGTTAAGGTTGGTGGATGGCAACTACCTTTTAAATGTTCTCCTAAAATAGCCGGACGTATCATGCAAAATCTATCTCAATCAGATGATGTCATGCCCGAAGAATTTGAAAATTTTTGGTACATAGATACATTGGTTGTTTCACCAAAATATCAAGGCCAGAAAATAGGCTCAAGAACGATATCACAAATTATTGATATGGTTGAAAAAAGAGGTGGTAAAGATCTATGTTTGATTACTAATACAGCAATCAACAGTGTTTTTTATCAGAAAAATGGCTTTAATGAGGTCACTAGGTCGTCTTTTACTTCATTCGGACAAGTCAATAATACTTGGGTATTTAAGTACGAGTACACAATTGGATAACAAAATTTTATTTGAGCGAAAATAAAAAGAACTGCTGTGATTTATTTTCATAGCGATTCTTAATAGCGATTATCTTAATTCAGCGAGGAGCGGGTTTCAACAAAATGTGCTGTTAATAAACGACTCGCCATGAAGATGATGAGACCGACTAACATGCTTGACACAGTAACATCACTTAGCCAATGTGCACCAATCCGTACGCGACTAAGACCGGTAAGAATACCCATTGCAATCCCAAAAATTGTCATTTTCTTTTGCAAACTAATATTTCCTCGAGGAACAAAGAAAGTTAAGTATAAAAATAACCAGCCGGACATTGTGTGACCAGAAGGAAAAGAGTTATGACCATTCACACCGTTCAAATGATACCAAGGTGTAAATTCACTCATTGTGTTTCCGGAAATGGTTGTCATTTCGTAGGGTCGAAAGCGTCCCCACAATGCTTTCATATCGCCGATTGTTGTTTGTACGATGAAAACAACGGCAATTCCGATTAAAGCAGCATTGAGTAGATAGCTAATAGCGGCGTTGTTTTTATCTTTAAGCCAATTAAAGAATACAAATGACAGTAATATTGTTAAGATAATGGCTGCGCTCCAACGAAGCGGTTCAGGATAGTTTGCCACTGCCGAAGTATTGTTTGCAACGCCCATGGGAATTCCTTTTGATAAATTATTGATCATGGAATACGTATAACTCAACATATCTTGCAATATCGCCAGCATTTGATTAAAGGCAAATATCAAAGCGCCACCTGTCATAACATATTTCAAAATGTTTCCCTGAACGCGTCGCCATATTGTCCAGGCAATGATCTCAAAGGCAGTGAATAAAACAATTCCTGCGCCTTGATCAGCGTAATTTTGGAAAATATTACCAAATATAGAATTCTGGTCCATTACTGCAGAGGTAACATTTTTATCAAAAAATGTAGCGAACAATAAAGTCACGAATCCAATGCTTAGTAGCAATGTAAGTACTTTTTTTTCACTGTCTGTGGTCTCAAATGTACTTTGATTTTCACTCAGTAGTTTCACGTTAGTAGTTCTAGCAGCCCATTGCATAATGTTGTCCTCCAAATTAATAACTTTAGTATATTTGATAGATATTGTTATATCGTCAAAGTTATGTAAAGGGTTATTATAGAATACAAAAAAACTGCGTAACCGCAGCTTTTTAGAAATAAAAATTAACTTTTTTCCCCAATGTTTGAATAGATAAAGATAATATTTATGAAAGAAATTTTACGAGAGAGGTCATTTAAGATGTTCTTTTTATAGGTTGTCAATTTTTTGGTATCGACCATATCTGTTCGACTGCTAATAGATATACAAGCTTTAAAAGACATACCAACCTTATAGATTTTGCAATCATCAATTGAAAAATCGGTTGTTAGGTGACTTTGAATGGCTCTTTCAATGAATGATTTTATCCCTTGATCTTGTGTTAGGCCGCCGCTAATCTCAATCAAAGCATTTTTCATTATACGCAACGGGATTCTAATAATAAATAAAACAATAATCACTGTAATAAAGGAATCTCCAGTATATAAAAGAAAGCTTAATGGGGACTTTTTATCAATGAATAGGATGAAAAATGCAGCGGCCCCAATTCCGGCTGACATGACACCATCAATCATCGCTCCTTTTGTTTCAGCCGATAGAAGTGTACTGATATTGTGGATTTTTTTGTTTTGTAATTGATAGAACCATGAGAGTGTTAACGATAGAATAACCATCACAATCTCATACGGTATGACAGGGGCAATATTTAAAAGTTGCCCGTGGCCGTAGACAAAGTATTGATAGGCTTTTGAGCTGACAGTCATTAATGAAATCAACAATAGTACAATTGTCAATAATGACTGAAAAAATGCATACAGCGGTTCCAAAACGAACAGACCATTTGGAAAACGTTTGCTAACTTGTGTACTTATTTTTGAGATGACAATAGATAAAAGGCCGGTGGTTAGTGTGATTAAAGTAAAGTATGCATCAACAAATAATGCTTCTAGTCGTGTTGAAAAATATGCTGTAAGCGCTGCAACCCCCATTGCAAAAAGCCATATACAACCAATGACTAGACTACGCTGTTCAATATTTTTTTGATTCATATTTTCTCGTTAATCTTGAACATAATCTTGTGTAACACTGTTTGTTCTTCAGGAGTTAATACAGAAATTGAATCTAGAAAAACCTGATCAAATAATTGACGATTTTTTTCGCAATTTATTTTCATTTCTGCACTTAATTCTAAGTATGATGTCCGTTTGTCGACTGTTGATGGTCGTTTAACTAAATATTTCTCTGCAACAAAGCGATGAATGATTCGAGTAGCAGCGGGTTTGGATATTTTTGCCTTATCCGCAAAGCTAGTTACAGTTGGATTTTCCAATGTATATAGGAGATCAATGTAATATTCATCATTTGAAGACAGATTAGGAAAGCGTTCGTTGCTATCAGACTGTTGCTGGTATTGCAACAATACTTTATCGTACAATTCTGAGAAGATGTGGCTTATAGGTTTCATATACTTCCTCCAATATATGATTAACAAAAGTAATTACCTTTGATAACTACTTTTGTTAATCATATCCTTAATTATTTAGTTTGTCAACTGAATTATACTTTATTTTATCGGAAGTTATATGCGATATTTTATTTTATTCGAATGGTATCGTACTTTCATTATTCATTTTGCTGTTCATTTGAAATTACTAAGCGTATAATTATTACATTGAAATCAAGAGAGTGAGACGCATTTTGAACGATAAAATTAAACAAGTTGAAACGCAGTATTTAAACAAAACCCTCAAGAAAATGAAAAAATCGTTAATTGATACCGAAGCTGAGATAAAGCGTTCTAATCGGAATATTAATGATGTATCAAAAAGCTGGGGAGATGTACGTTTAAAAACAGACACCTATTCTGGCATTGTCGAAACAGCCATGTCAGTACGTCAGCAGCAACAAATGCTTGCTGAACGTGAAAGTTCAAAAACACGAGCAGAAGCAAGATTTGAAACATTAACAAAGCAAATTAAAAAACCTTATTTTGCGCGTATAGATTTTAGTGAATCAGTCAGTGAAAGTGGCGAAGCAGAGACAATTTATATTGGGCTTGGCTCTTTTAGTGATAATGAGAACAACTATTATGTCTATGATTGGCGCGCACCAGTAGCATCAATTTATTATGATGGTGGTATTGGGGATGTTGAATATTTGACACCTGATGGCTCGCAAAAGGCGCATGTAACGCTGAAACGCCAATTTCAAATTGAAGATGGTATCATTGTAACCTTGTTTGATACGGAAGAGGCGATTGGTGATGCAATGTTGATGAACGCGCTGAATGGTGAGTCGTCAACGAAGATGAAATCAATCGTCACCACCATCCAAAAAGAACAAAATAAAATCATTCGTAATACAAGTGCCGATTTATTATTTGTCCAAGGAGCAGCTGGATCAGGTAAGACAGCTGCTGTTTTGCAACGTATTGCCTATTTGCTATACCGTTACCGCGGAAAACTAACTAGTGGACAAGTTATTTTGTTTAGCCCAAACCAACTGTTTAATGACTACATTGATCAAGTTTTACCCGAATTAGGCGAGCAAAACATGGTACAGATGACATTTTATCAATATGCTTCACGTCGTTTACCAAAAATTGCTGTTGAAACATTGCAAGAACGCTTTGAAATTGACAAGACCGATAGTAAAATTGCTCTTGCTAAAGGTAGCTTAATGATGTTCAAAGCTGTCGCAGCATATGCTGACAGTTTAAATCGTGGAGGAATGAAGTTACGTAGTATTGTGTTTCGTGATGAACCATTGATTCCCAAAGAGCGTATTGCTGAAATTTATTATCAATACAATGAGAACTACAAACTCAGCCAACGTTTGGAAGCAACGCGAGATACGTTGATGCGAATATTGAGCAGTCGTCTTGGCACAGAAATGCGTAAAGATTGGGTTGATCTTGAAATTGAAAATCTGTCAAAGCAGGAATATGATGAACTAGTGGGTGCCGGTCGTGTGCGCATGGGGGATAATGAAGAGGTTGATGCTGCGGCTGTTACGCGACGTACGCAACTTGGTCAGGGTGAGCAAGAACGTGAGTTTTCTAGTGAAAAAGCTGAAAGAAAGTTCTTGGCTAAACAAATCGTAACGCGTGCCTTAAAACCTTTGGCACAACAAATTAGACGTAGTCGCTTTTTAAATATTAATGCGCAATTTGTGGATTTTCTACGTGAAGCTCACAAATATATTGATTTATCTGCGTATGGCATCTCAAATGATGAGTGGCGTGAACATGTTGAACAAGTGATTAGCAATTTAAAGAATCATCAAATGTCCCTCGCTGATACAACAATTTATTTATATCTTTATGACTTAATCACAGGGAAGCATGGTGAACGTGATATTCGCTTTTTGTTTATTGATGAGATTCAAGATTATACACCATTCCAACTTGCCTTCTTGAAGTTTGGTTTTCCACTGGCTAAGTTCACGGTCTTAGGAGATTTGAACCAAGCTATATTTACAAAGGATAATGCTAGCCATTTACGGGAAGACTTTGCAACTTTATTTGCGCCAGAGCGTGTTGAAAATGTTCAACTAACGCAAACCTATCGTTCTACACAGCAAATTACAGATTTTACAAAAGAAATTTTGATAGACGGTCAAAACATTGACGCGTTTAATCGAGATGGTGAGAAACCGGTAGTCTATATTGGGCAAGACGAGAACGAACTACTGAAATTGCTAGAAAATCAATTGCGTGAAAACACTGAAGAACAAGAATCAACAGCAATCATTACAAAAACATTGGCCGATGCGAAAGCTTTGTCACAAACGCTTAATGACAAAACAGTTACTTTGATTCAATCAGAAAACCAGCGGCTAGCTCCAGGTGTTATTATCGTGCCATCATACCTTGCTAAGGGACTAGAATTCGATGCCGTTATCATATGGCATGCAGATAAAACACGATATAAGGCAGATAGTGAACGCCGTCTATTGTATACTGTTTCATCGCGAGCTATGCATCGACTGACAATTATTGCAGAAAGGGCTACGACACCGCTACTAAATAATGTGTCAAAAAACCTCTATGAGGTTCGATAATGATTGATCTAGATAATTTGATTAAAAGCAAGTACGTTGCGCCATTTATGGTTATTGGTATTACAGGTTCTGTGGCCGTCGGCAAAAGCACATTTGCACATGATTTGGCTGATAAGCTTAGCCAACAGAATATCAAAACAACAGTCATCAGCACTGATGACTTTTTAATGTCTAATAATGAACTCCATGAGCGTGGTCTATTTGATCAAAAAGGTTTTCCACAGACATACAATCTTGATCTGTTGGAAAAAGTTATCACGCGCTTTCGTGCGGGGGAAAAGTCACTCAATATTCCAGTTTATACACAGGAACTTGCGGATATTCATCCAAACGAGACACAAATTATTGAATTACCTAATATCCTAATCGTTGAGGGTGTTGTTGCTTTGCAGTTACCACCCAAACATTTTGATTTGAAAATATATATAGATGCTGATTTGGCAGATATCAAAGAATGGTATCTATCCCGAACGCTTGAGGTCACAGCTTTAGCCAAGGATGATCCCTCTAGTTGGCGTTATGATTACGCCAAAATGCCGATCGACGAATTTACTCAGTTAGTTATGCAAGTTTGGGAAAACACTAATCAAAAAAATCTGGATCAGTATATTTTACCCACGAAATCACTTGCTGACGTGATTGTTCATTTTGATAAACAACACCGTATTTTTGATATCGAATTAAAATAACTGTTATTTATTGTCAACTATGTTGACAATTTTTTGTTAAAGCGTAAAATAAGCATTTGAAGTTAAATAGTATCAAAGTGTTTTCTGTAAAAAGCAGGAATCGAATGAAAGGATTTACACATGTCAGATACAATTACAGATACACATGGTAAAAGCGTCAATCGCTTAGCTATGATGCTCGTCTTATTGGTTGGTGTCTTCTCGGTGATGCTGATGCAGACCTCACTTGGAACAGCACAACCAGCACTGATGAAGGCTTTTGATGTTAATGCCTCTACCGTACAATGGTTGACGACCATATTCTTAATGGCTAACGGTATTATGGTGCCGGTTTCAGCCTTCTTAACGACAAGAATTCCCACAAAAACGCTTTATTTATCAGCGTTGAGCTTATTTACAGCCGGAACTTTTTTGGCCTTTATGACACCAACAAATGCATTCTGGTTGCTAATGGTTGCACGTGTATTACAAGCAATGGCAGTTGGTGTCTTGATGCCTCTGATGCAGGTCGTATCCTTGACGCTGTTTGATGCAGAGTCACGTGGAAAAGCCATGGGCTTGGGTGGCCTAGTTGTTGGTATGGCACCTGCCATCGGACCAACACTATCAGGGTGGATTTTGGAGAAAGATCATACTTTTCTGGGTTTCACGTTACAAAATTCTTGGCGCTCTATATTTCTAATTGACTTACCAGTCGTCATTATTGTTATTATTGCTTCATTCTTTGTATTCCACGATGTTTTACCTACTAGGAATATTTCTCTTAATGTACGTTCACTAATCGAATCGACATTTGGGTTTGGATTGTTACTATTCGGTTTTGCCATGGTCTCAACACATGGTTGGGGCGACCTTGGTTGGGTTATCTTACCATTAGTAGCAGGTATTTTAATTATTGCAGAATTTATGTGGCATCAATCAAGAATGGATAAGCCATTCTTAGATATGTCAGTATTCAAAAATAGGCAGTTCACGATTACGACAATTTTGGTTTCTTTAGCTATGATGTCCATGATTGGGGTTGAAATGATTCTGCCAATCTTCTTACAAAATATTCGTGGCATGACGCCTTTGCACTCAGGATTAACATTATTACCGGGTGCATTAATGATGGGACTTATTTCACCATTAGCCGGTGCATTCTATGACAAGCATGGCGCTAAGCGTTTAGCTATTACTGGTTTTACTATTTTAATTATTGGCACACTACCATTGTTTTATATGACAGCTGATACGCCGTCTATATATATCACAGCACTTTACACATTGCGTATGTTTGGTATTGCCATGGTTATGATGCCGCTAACAGCATCAGCTATGGGTGCTTTGTCTCCAGAGACTGCTGCACAAGGAACGGCAGCTAACAACACAATGCGTCAAATTGCTTCATCCCTAGGAACAGCTATTTTGGCTTCAATGATGCAATCAGTAACAGATAATAATAAGCCATCATCTGCCTTAAAAGGGCAAGATCCGTTAGAATGGGCACAAAAAATGATTGATGCGACGTTGAAAGGTTTTCATGCTTCGTTTCTTCTGGCAGCATCCTTTGCGATTGTAGCTGTTATTATTGCATTTACATTGCACAGCGGTAAGGTAAACACACCATCAAAGATGGAGGCGTCAAAATGATTATTTTAATTATGGCAGTATTTGCGCTGCTAGGCTTTTTAGCAAATATGATGTTAGAAAACCGTGTTATTCGTTTGCTAACCGCTCTGATTATGTTTATCGGTTTAATTATTTCTGTGATTGGCATTGTTGCAAACATGCACGATCATTATGGTATGAAAGCAGTTACGACGACCAAAAAACAGCAAATTTATACAGCGGGTGATGCTAATCAAGGATTTGGTATGCTGTTGTATCAAGGTGTTGGAACTAATGGTAAAGAAAATGTTTATATTTATAAAACAAGTTCCGATGCTAAGAAAACTTTCGTGGCAAAGCCAGATTTGAAAACAACTTCTAGACGAGAAAGTATCGCTGGAAACAAAGCATACAAGGTCACAAAAACGACACGTTGGGTTTATAAAAACAATACTTACAAATTATTGTTTGGAATTGCTGATAATAATAAGAGTTTGAAGCATCGACGTACTATTTATCAAGTACCAAGTACCTGGATTGCCTTGACAACTACTCAGGCAAAATCACTATCTGCTAAAATGACGCCTAAAACAGATACTGAAAAAGCTGCTGCTGCTGAACAACAAAAGCAATTAGCAGAATTAGCTCAAAAAGATCCTGACAAAGCAGCGCAAATGCAGGTTAAGGCAGTTAAGGCAGCTCTAGATAGTAAATGATTTCATCATAGGATTTAAATTAATATGCGTAATGCTTGCTAATTTTTATGGATGTGTTACACTGTAAGAGTAATAAAAGTTTTTGATTTTGATTTGTTTTTCTCGGAAGGCGCTCAGTACCAATTATTTAAATTACGAACAATAAAACTTGGTGAGCACACCAAAGGAGAAACATATCATGGAAAAAGGCACAGTAAAGTGGTTTAACGGAGAAAAGGGTTACGGATTCATCACACGCGAAAGCGGCGAAGATGTATTTGCACACTTCTCAGCAATCCAAGGCGACGGCTTCAAGACTCTTGACGAAGGTCAAGCAGTTACATTTGACGTTGAAACTTCAGACCGCGGTTTGCAAGCAACAAACATCACAAAGGGTTAATTTCTTTTGGAACACACAACTTATATAAGTTGTGTGTTTTTTTGTGTCACCAAAACGTGGTATAATATAGTCGTTAAATTAAACACAAACTAAGGAGTTTAGCACACATGGCTAAGTTAGTATTAATCCGTCACGGTCAAAGTGAATGGAATGCATTAAACTTGTTTAATGGTTGGATTGACACAAAGTTGTCTGAAAAAGGTATTGCCCAAGCCAAAGAAGCTGGCGATCTTTTGGCTGCTGAAGGTATTCAATTTGACCAAGCATATACGTCAGTTTTGACGCGTGCAATCCAAACATTGCACTTGGCTTTAGAAGAAGCAGGACAATTGTTTATTCCAGAAGCAAAGTCATGGCGTTTGAATGAACGTCATTATGGCGCATTGCAAGGTCAAAACAAAGCCGAAGCTGCTGAAAAGTGGGGTGACGAGCAAGTTCACATCTGGCGTCGTTCATACGACGTTTTGCCACCATTGTTGGACTCATATGATGAAACAATGACAGTACAAGGTAATACTTACCCAGCATTTGATCGTCGTTACGCCGATGTACCTGAAGGTGAATTGCCATTGGGTGAAAACTTGAAAATTACTTTGGAACGTGTATTGCCTTTCTGGGAATCAGACATTTCAAAAGATTTAAAAGCTGGTAAAAACGTGGTTATTGCCGCTCACGGTAACTCATTGCGTGCCTTGGTTAAGCACTTGGAAAACATCTCAGATGACGACATTTTGAATGTTGAAATTGCTAACGGACAACCATTGGTATATGATTTGGCTGATGATTTGTCAGTCGTATCAAAAAAGACATTAACTAAGTAATTTAATTCATAAAAGATATGCTGTTTCATAGATTGAGTAGTGTGTCTTTTTTTATGCAATCTTTCGACATTATTTTGGAATTTTGTTTATAATAAAAGAAGTATATTCTGCAGGAGAGACCCCTTTATGTCAAAAAATCAAAATAATGCGATTTATGATTTACATGATAAGCCACCCTTTTTTACATGGTTAGGTTTATCATTGCAACATCTGTTTTCTATGTTCGGCGCTACTGTTTTAGTGCCATTACTCGTTGGCCTCAATCCTGGAGTAGCCCTGTTTACCTCAGGAGTCGGTACACTGCTGCATTTACTGATTACACGCGGTAAAGTACCAGCTTACATGGGTTCAAGCTTTGCTTTCATTATTCCCATGACGTCCTTGCTGAAGACAGTTGGTTATCCAGCCGTAGCGCAAGGAATTATCTCTGTTGGGCTAGTATATTTGGTTGTTGCTTTCATTGTAACTTTTACTGGCACTGCTTGGATTGAGCATATTTTCCCAGCTGAGGTCGTGGGACCTATCATCATGGTAATTGGCTTGAGTCTAGCTGGTTCTGCTGCTTCCTCAGCGACTACCATGAATGGACATTATGATATTCGTGTGTTTACGGTCGCGTTGGTTACGTTGCTGGCAACGATTGCTTTTAATATGTTTTTAAGGGGATTTTTAGGACTATTGCCAGTGCTACTTGGAATTATCTTTGGTTATATTGTGGCTTTAATCACTGGTCTAGTAGATTTAAGCCCTGTGGCTTCTGCCCATTGGTTCCAATTACCTAATTTTGAGACGTTCATTGGTAAAGATGGTTTCGTCTTTTATCCAGCGGCTGTACTGAGCATGGCACCATTAGCTTTAGTTACGCTGTCTGAACATCTAGGACATTTGATGGTTTTGTCAAAAATCACTGGGACTGATTTTTTTGAAAATCCAGGTTTGAAACGTACCTTAACGGGGGATGGTACGGCTTCTGTTGTTGCTGGATTGATTGGTGGACCAGCGGTAACATCTTACGGTGAAAACATTGGCGTTATGCAATTGAGCCGTGTTTATTCAGTTTGGGTCATTGGTGGAGCAGCCTTTTTTGCGGTCGTCTTTAGTTTTGTTGGTAAGCTATCAGCTTTGATTTCGACGATTCCTGGCGCTGTTACGGGTGGCGTTGGCTTTATGTTGTACGGTGTCATTGCGGCTGCAGGGTTGCAAGTTATCGTTGACAATAAGGTTGATTATAGCAAGAAACGTAATTTAATGATTGCAGCACCTATTATGGTTGTCGGTATTGGAAACTTTCATTTACAATTAAGCACACAAGTTGATTTTTCTGGAGTTGCCATTGCTACTATTTTGGGCATTGTATTGAATTTGGTGTTGCCAAAAGTGGCTGCAAGTGAAAAGTAAATCATAGAGAGCGGAATTTGTTAAAAATTCGGCTCTTTTTTATTAATGATTAGACAGTCAATAAACATTGGTCTGAAATTTACTATTCTATAAAAATGTTAAAGTTTATGATACGAACAGAAATTGTAAACGTATACATTTAAAATAATGTAAAAATCCTGATAAACGTTATTATTCTTATATTTAGGTCGGAAGAACTTAACTAACAACGTTTCTCTTAAGGAAAACAAAAAGTTTGTGAAAAACATCGCGGTAAACAGTTGAATTTCAAAATGAAAGGCGTATCATATATTTTATGTTATGACGAATAGCCGATTTCGACCATTTCGCCAAATTATATGAGAAAGGAGAAGGCGCATGGATGACCCAACGGCAACGTTTAAGTTTCTTGGTCTAACCTTTGATTGGACAACGATTATTTCAACGTTGCTGGCTATGGCAATTGTTATCATTGTCTCAATTGTGTTAACCCGCAAACTTAGTGTAAAGCCTAACAAACGGCAAAACGCAATCGAATATTTGTTAGATTTCACCAACGGTATCGTGAATGGACAGCTAACAAAGAAGCAAGCGCGCCAGTTTGGTTTGTTCGCATTTACATTGTTTTTCTTTGTAATTGTGTCAAACGAAATGGGCTTGCTAATACAGTTTAAGCTTGGCGATGGTGTGACTTATATTAAGTCACCAACTGCTGATCCGATTGTAACAATGACGCTTGCAATTATGTCGTTGATGGTTGCTCACGGTATGGGCGTTCAAGAACTTGGTTTTAAGGGCTATATTAAGAACATGTTCTTCACCCCATATTCATGGATGCTTCCGTTGAATATTATTGAACAATTAGCCAATTTCTTGACGTTGTCACTGCGTTTGTTTGGTAACATCTTCGCTGGTGAAATGTTACTAACGCTCGTGGCTAACAGTTTGGCCTGGCCTGGGCACTTTAATGGGCTCTGGTCAGTGCTGGCATTGCCGATTGAAATGGTCTGGCAAGGCTTTTCACTCTTCATCGGTGGTATTCAGGCATATGTGTTTGTCATTTTGACAGGTGTATTCATCTCACAGTTGTCGGGTAACGAGTAAGAGTGTTATTGCAAAGCAAATGAGATTTGTGTTACAGAGGCACTGTGTAAATAATGATTCTATAACACGAGTTGGTTTGCTTATAAAACGCGAGAGCGTATCATCTAAAATAGTATAAATGCGCACGCTTGAAATAGTTCTTGTGTGTGCGCTACGAATAAGGAGAAATCTAATGGATTTGCACAATCTTGGTGTAATCGCAGCAGGTCTTGCAGCTGCTGGAGCCGCCGTTGGTGGTGGTATTGGTAACGGTGTTTTGATTTCACAGTTCTTGGCAGGCATGAGCCGTCAACCAGAACTTGAAGGTCGTTTGTTGTCACGTATGTTCTTGGGTGTTGCGTTGGTCGAAGTTATGCCAATTTTGTCAATTGTCTTCGCCTTCATGTTGATGGGCAAGTAATCACACAATAGTAGCGGAGGAAAATCATGTTGGGAATAACAACATTGGCAGCACTTCCACTTGGAAATATGCTGTTTATTATCATCGCCTTCCTCTTGTTGATGCTCATTTTGAAGAAGGTGGCCTACGGACCATTGACAAAAGTTCTTGATGAACGTGCTGATAAAATTTCTTCTGACATTGACGGTGCTGAAGTAGCTCGTCAAGAGGCAGAGAAATTAGCATCACAACGTCAAGCTGAATTGGCTGAAACACGTCAAAATGCCACAAAAGTGGTTAATGATGCAAAAGCTAGCGCTCAAAAGCAAAGTGACCTAATCGTCTCTGCAGCTAACGATCGCGCAGCATCTGTCAGCCAACAAGCGCAGACAGATGCACAAAAGCTCAAGGAAGACGCAATTTCTGGTGCAAAAAACGATGTTGCAGCCCTTTCGGTGGCAATCGCTTCAAAGTTAATGCAAAAAGAACTATCGTTAAATGATCAACAAGCATTAATTGATGCTTACATTTCAGATTTAGAAACTAAATAAGGAGTATTGGGATGGCAAAGAATATTAAAGATATTGCTAACCAATACGCCAAAGCAATTTTTGAACTTGCTGGCGAACAAGATAATGTTGATGAGGTTTTGACGGATTTACGCACAATTAAAACAGTGCTTGATGAAAACCAAAATTTCATAACTATTGCTTCATCAGCGGACGTTGCTATTGCTTCACGTGATGATCTGTTAAAAACATTAACATGTAACAGCACTGACTCAGTTAAAAATTTGGTTAAGCTGTTACAGGTTAACAATCGTTTGAACATTTTATCAATTGTAGTTGATGAATTTGTCAGCCAATATAATGAAGTAAATGGCATCGTGGATGTGCAAGCAACTACGGCTGTTGCACTAGACGATGGACGTTTAGATAAATTAGCTTCTGTCTTTGCATCAAAAACAGGTGCAAAGCAAGTTAATATTGAAAACGTAGTTGATGAAAGCATCCTTGGTGGTGTTATCTTGCAGTCACAATCAACTTTAATTGATGGTAGCTTGCAAACAAAAATTGCCAAAATGAAGGCACAATTATTAGGTTAGTGAGGAAGAATAATGGCTATTCAAGCTGAAGAAATTTCTGCTTTAATTAAGCAACAGCTCGAAAAGTTCGACACAACGCTAACTGTAGAAGAAGTGGGAACTGTCACTTATGTTGGTGATGGTGTGGCCCGTGCAACTGGCTTGGCAAATGCCTTAGCTGGTGAACTTGTCGAATTTGCTAATGGCACTTACGGCATGGCCCAAAACCTCGAATCGAGCGAAGTTGGAATTATCATTCTTGGTGGTTTTGACGATATTCGCGAAGGTGACACAGTAAAGCGTACTGGCCGCATCATGGAAGTGCCAGTTGGCGAACAATTAATCGGACGCGTTGTTAACGCCTTGGGTCAACCAATTGATGGATTGGGTGAAATCAAGACAGATAAGACACGCCCTGTAGAAGTAAAAGCACCTGGTGTTATGGAACGTAAATCCGTTTCCGAACCATTACAGACAGGTATTAAAGCAATCGATGCCCTTGTTCCAATTGGACGTGGACAACGTGAGTTAATCATTGGTGACCGTAAGACAGGTAAAACTTCTTTGGCCATCGATACAATTTTGAATCAAAAAGACCAAAACATGATCGTTATCTATGTTGCCATTGGCCAAAAGAATTCAACTGTGCGTGCACAAGTTGAAACCTTACGTCAAATGGGCGCTATGGACTATACAATTGTTGTTAATGCTGGTCCTTCCGAACCAGCACCAATGTTGTATTTGGCGCCTTATGTTGGTGCAGCCATGGGTGAAGAATTCATGTATAATGGCAAGCACGTTTTGATCGTGTATGATGATTTATCAAAGCAAGCCACGGCTTACCGTGAGCTGTCATTGATTCTTCGTCGTCCACCAGGACGTGAAGCTTATCCTGGTGACGTTTTCTACTTGCACTCACGTTTACTAGAGCGTGCGGCTAAGTTGAGTGATGAATTAGGTGGCGGTTCAATGACTGCTTTGCCATTTATCGAAACGCAGGCCGGTGATGTTTCTGCGTATATTCCAACAAACGTAATTTCTATTACTGATGGTCAAGTGTTCTTAGATGCTGATCAATTCTATGCTGGTGTCCGTCCTGCCATTGACGCTGGAACTTCTGTTTCACGTGTTGGTGGTGATGCGCAGATTAAGGCTATGAAGAAGGTTGCTGGTACATTACGTTTGGATCTGGCTTCTTTCCGTGAATTAGAAAGTTTCGCGCAGTTTGGTTCTGACTTGGATTCAGCAACCCAAGCAAAGCTTGCTCGTGGACGTCGTACTGTTGAAATTTTGAAGCAGCCATTGAACAAACCAATGCCCGTACAACATCAAGTTGTTGTATTATATGCATTGACACATGGTTACTTGGATGATGTTGAAGTAGCAGATATTCAACGTTTCCAAGATGAATTGATTGCATATGTTGATGCAAATGCTTCAGAATTATTCAAAACAATTGTTGAAACAAAGAACTTACCTGAAGAGGCTGATTTGAATGCAGCAATCGAAGCCTTTAAGGCTGGATTTGCTGGATCTGAATCAGCAGAATAAAAGGAGGCGCTGTTATGGCTTCTTTGCAAGATATTCAGCGTCGTATTTCATCCACTAAAAAAACACGTCAAATTACGAGTGCCATGCAAATGGTCTCAACGGCAAAATTAAGTCAAATTCAAAAATACAGTGCAGGGTATGGATCTTATGCAGCTCGTTTAGAGGCAGTTGTTGAACATTTAGTTTCAGCTCACCTCTTTGATAATGCAGATGCTGATCATATTCCATTGATTGCACAACGTCCAATTAAAAAAACTGGTATTCTGGTGGTCACATCAGATCGTGGGTTAGTTGGATCATACAATGCAAATGTTATTAAACAAACCAATGTTTTAATGCAAAATCTGAATTTGGATACAAGCAATACAACGATTTTGGCTGTCGGTGGTAATGGAGCTGATTTTTATAAGAAACGTGGGTTTGAGGTTATTTTAGAACACCGCGGTGTGTCAGATGTTCCAACATTTAATGAAATTCGTTCGGTTGTTAAAACGGTGACAAGTCTATATGAAAATGAAGTGTTTGACGCACTTCATGTGGTTTATAACCATTTCGTGAACCGTTTGACTAGTGAATACAGGGACGTGCAATTATTACCACTAACTGGGGACACTCTGAATGCAATGGGTGGAACGGAAGAACAAAAAGCTGAACTTAATGTTCAAGCAACTTATGAAATCGAACCAGATACAACAGCAGTATTGAACGTTGTTTTGCCACAGTTTGCGCAAAGTTTAGTGTATGAAGCAGTGCTTGATGCAAAAACGGCTGAACACGCTGCTTCATCTACAGCGATGAAGGGTGCAACTGATAATGCGAAAGATCTTATTGGTCGTTTAGAATTACAGTTCAACCGTGCACGTCAAGCAGCAATTACGACTGAAATTACTGAAATTACTGGTGGTATGGCGGCTTTGGAATAAGCTAATTAATGCCATTCAATCTATATTAAAAATACGCACATTTATTTGTGTAGGAATGTATTTGGTATAACATAATAAAGGAATCAAAACCAATGGCTACTTTGGCATTGGTCGGTTCAGTTCATGTATAGCCTTATACTTAAAAACTGAAAGGAAACGACAATGAGTACTGGAAAAGTCGTACAAGTGATTGGTCCGGTCGTCGATATTGCGTTTGAAGCAGGGCAACAAGTTCCTGATATCAACAATGCCCTTGTAATTGATAAGGGTAATGGGCAATCATTGACAGTTGAAGTATCTTTGGCTTTGGGTGACGGCGTTGTCCGCACGATTGCCATGGACTCAACAGACGGGCTCCAACGAGGCATGGGAGTAGTTGACACTGGTAATCCTATTGAGGTTCCAGTTGGTGAAGCTACACTTGGTCGTGTCTTCAACGTATTGGGTGAACCTGTAGATAATAATGGTGCAATTGCTTCTGATGTTCGTCGTAGCTCAATTCATCGTGATGCACCAAAGTATGATGAGTTGACAAGCTCGACAGAGATATTGGAAACAGGTATTAAAGTTATTGATTTGCTTGCTCCATATGTTCGTGGTGGAAAAATTGGTTTGTTTGGTGGTGCCGGTGTTGGTAAGACAGTTCTGATTCAAGAATTAATTCACAACATTGCGCAAGGCCACAACGGTATTTCGGTCTTTACTGGTGTCGGGGAACGTACCCGTGAAGGTAATGACATGTACCATGAAATGGAAGAATCAGGCGTTTTGAAACAAACTGCCATGGTTTATGGTCAAATGAACGAACCACCAGGTGCACGTATGCGTGTTGCCTTAACAGGTTTGACAATGGCTGAAAACTTCCGTGATAATGAAGGTAAGGATGTGTTGTTGTTTATCGATAACATTTTCCGTTTCACTCAGGCTGGTTCTGAAGTGTCAGCTTTGTTGGGACGTATTCCATCAGCCGTTGGTTATCAGCCAACATTGGCAACAGAAATGGGCCAATTGCAGGAGCGAATTACTTCAACTAAGAAGGGTTCAGTTACTTCAATTCAAGCCGTTTATGTGCCTGCCGATGATTATACTGATCCAGCGCCTGCTACAACATTCGCGCATTTGGATGCAACAACTAACTTGGAACGTGCATTGACACAACAAGGTATCTACCCAGCCGTTGATCCTTTGGCATCAACTTCTTCTGCTTTGGATCCACAAATTGTTGGTCAAGAACATTATGAAGTTGCTACTGAAGTACAACGTACACTGCAACGTTATCGTGAATTGCAAGATATCATTTCAATTCTGGGTATGGATGAATTGTCAGATGAAGAGAAGACGACTGTTAACCGTGCACGTCGTATTCAATTCTTCTTGTCACAACCATTTTCAGTTGCCGAAACGTTTACTGGTATCAATGGTGAATATGTACCAGTTGCTGAAACTGTACGTTCATTCAAGGAAATTTTGGATGGTAAATATGATGATTTGCCAGAAGATGCATTCCGTAACGTTGGTGCTATTGAGCAGGTTGTTGAAAAAGCCAAGACAATGGCCCAATAAGAGGGGTATTGACATATGGCAGATGAAACAACAACTGCAACAAAAGGCATTACTGTTCAAATCGTGACACCAGCGGGTGAAGTTTACAATGAAAGTGGTATTGATATCGCTGTTGTAAACACTCAAGGTGGTCAAGTGGGTATCATGGCAAAGCACGTACCGATATTAGCAGCTCTAACAATTGATGAGTTAATCGTCAAGCGCGGTGATGATAAGGAATCATTGGCTGTTAATGGTGGTATTGCTGAGTTTTCAAATGATACTTTGACAGTTGTAGCCGATAGTGCTGAAACTTCGGATGTGATTGATGTGTCACGTGCTGAAAGCGCCAAGGAGCGTGCGGAAGCACGTTTGGCACATGCACAAGATGATCATAATGACGCTGAATTACGTCGCGCACGAATTGCCTTAATGCGTGCGGTGAACCGTATTCACGTTGCTGCTCTGAAATCGGGCCGCTAAATAAAAAGAATAAAAACCCTCGAAATAATTGTTTCGAGGGTTTTTATAATGAAAAAATGATTGAATATCGATAATAAGTCCTAGTTCAAAGTAAGATATAATGACATTTTTAGGCTAAAAACTACATTTTAGTGCAATTAAAAAAGACAGAAAACATCTATATTAAGCAGATAACCAAATATTAAGATTGTTATAAGACAAGGTGATAGTAGAGTGTATAGTAAATAATAGTATGTAATATTCTTGATATGTTCCAGACGTTTGTCTATTATATTCAACGACTAAACTAATACTCGTAAGTTAATTACATGGATGTGCCAATTCTGGTGTATCTAAATCAGAACAGACAACTTTAGGAGTACAAATATATATGTTTAATATTAAGAAGACTTTGACAATCGCTGCCGGTGTTGCCGGTGCCTTAGCGTTCGGAGGAGCCCATGCAAGTGCCGATACAACAGATTATGTTGTTCAATCAGGTGACACATTAAATAAAATTTCAGCAAAGTACAACGTTTCAGTTGACAAAATTGCTGCTCAAAACAACATTTCAAATGTTAACTGGATCGTTACAGGACAACATTTGAGTTTTGCCACAGATGACACAACTTCAACACAAACAGCTTCAACAACAACAGCTGCTGCTGATACTTCATCAACAACACAAGCAGCCTCAACAACATCTTCAACTGATAACACAGCTTCAACTTCAACACAAACAGCTTCAACAACAACAGCTGCTACTAGCTCAACAACAACGTCATCATCTTCATCATCAGAAACAGCTGCTTTGAATGCACTGATTGCACGTGAATCAAGTGGAAATGTTAATGCTACTAACGGTCAATACTATGGCTTGGGTCAATTATCTGCACAAGCACGTTCTATTTACGGTGGTAACACTGCCGACTACAATGATCAATTGAATGCTATGAAGGCATATATTGCAGCCCGTTATGGTACTGCTGTTAACGCTTTGGCACATTCAAATTCTACTGGTTGGTATTAAAATTTAGTTTTATAAAAAAGAAAATCGCCATTTGGCGTTTTTTTTCGTTATAATAAATTTATGCAAATAAATTACGATTTTTTAGACTCATATACATTTAAAAATAAACCAATAACAGTTCGAAACCATGTAGTTATGGCGCCAACTACGCTAAAAAGCTCTCTGGAAGATGGCAGTGTGTCAGATAATGAACTGAAATATTATCAAATGCGCTCAAATGGTCCGGGAATGATTATTGTTGAGGCAGCATATGTTAATGAACTCGGAAAAGGCTGGGAAGGTGGCCTTTCAGCTGCTGATGACGATAAGATTGAGGGACTGTCAAGGTTAGCTAGTGCAATTCATTCTGGTGGTGCTAAGGCTATTTTGCAGTTATTTGCATCTGGTCGTCAATCAAACCAAACAATTTTGCGTGGTGAACAAATTGTTTCAGCTTCTGCTCAGCCTTACCCCCACGGTAGCCATGAAACACCTCGTGAGCTTAAACATGAGGAAATTTCGCAAACAATTGAGGATTTTGCAGCAGCAACAAAACGGGCCATATTAGCTGGATTCGATGGTGTTGAGTTGCATGGTGCCAATTTGTATTTATTACAACAGTTTTTTTCACCAGAAAGTAACCGACGCCAAGACATTTGGGGTGGGACTTTAGAAAAAAGAATGCGTTTTGGGTTAGCGGTTGCCGCTAAGGTCGGTGATACCATCGATAAGTATGCAGAGCGTCCATTTTTACTGGGCTATAGGCAGTCTCCAGAGGAATCAACTACCCCAGGGATTACATTGGCAGACTCATTAGCTTTTGTACAAAGGTTGGTTACTCTACAGATAGATTATTTACATCTATCACTAAAGGATGCTTTTCAAAAGCCTTTTCGTGACGCAAAAGCCGTCAAACAAATAACGACTTATTATACGGAAGTTTTACCAGATAATGTGCCACTAATGGTAGCAGGACTCATTAAGCAACCGATGCAAGTTGAGTCATTACTCGATGAAGGAGTGACCTTTGCAGCCATGGGTAGAGCGCTGATTGCTGACCCAAATTGGGTTCAGAAAGTAAAATTAAATGATGAAAAGTCTATTAGGTACGCTGTTTCTCCAGCCGATTTTGATCTATTGGGAGTACCCAAGCCACTAGAAAAGTGGTTATTAACTCGTTTTAAAAATGGGTTCCCAGTAACAACTGACATAGAATTCGATCCAAAGACACCTTGGAAATACTATAAAAGTATGCCAACTCAGCCCAGACAACAGATTGATCCGACAAAATTAATGACTTTGAAGAAAAGGGTTGACGATAATTAGTATTCTTGATATACTAATATAGTTGTTTGATTGAAACAAATGACATATTGATCATGGCTCGTTGGTCAAGTGGTTAAGACGCCGCCCTTTCACGGCAGAATCGAGAGTTCGATTCTCTCACGAGCTATCAAAAGTCACAACTTAGGTTGTGGCTTTTTTTGTGTATAAAAAATGCAAATAAAAAGCGTTCTAAGAACGCTTAAGTATGTTTATGATTAACGGTAGCATTGATGGCTGAGTTCACAATAGTATCAAAATCATTCTGTTCAAAATTATCCAATCCAGCACGAGTGGACCCGCCTGGAGAAGCAACGTTGTTCATTAATGTTACTGCATCGCTATTTGATTTTTGTAGGGTTTCAGTTGTACCAGCCACAGTTGAAGCAGCAATGGCGGCTGCACTCTCGCCATCTAATCCGTTGTTGATGCCAGCCTGAGTTAATGCATCGATAAATTTGAGGACAAATGCAGGACCTGAACCCGCGATTGCTGAAAAAATAGCGAAATGTTGTTCATCAAGGACACTAGTAGTACCTAACAAATGCCAGTAATTTTGCACTACTTCAATTTGACTCTCGCTTAAACGCTTTGAAAATGCTAAAGCGGTACTACCTTTACCGATTGCTGAGTTAATATTGGGTAATGAACGAACATTAAAAGCTGTTGGGAACACTTCATCAAGATCCGCAATCGTCACTTGCGCAAGTACTGAAATAACAATTTTACCGTCTAGGTTTAAAGAATTACCCAGCGTACGTAGTTGGTTAGGCAAGAAAGCGATAATGACAATATCACACTTTTTTGTGATTGTTTCTGAGTCGGCTGCTTGGATATGTAAATTTGCTGCCAATTTAGCCGCACTGTGTGGAGAGGAAACATAAATATTTTTACTATCAATACCTGCGTAAATCAAGCCTTTAATCATCGCAGTAGCCATGTTGCCAGCACCAATGAAACCATAATTCATAGTCGAGACTCCTTTGTGTTTTATAGTTACATTATAGCAAACAATATCTGTTTATTTTATGTGGCGCGTGTTTTAAGTTTTAGTAGGCTAGTTAAACTTGCTGCAACCAACATTAAGAATGCAGCAGTTAAAAAAGTTACTTGTACACCATGCAAATCAATTATTTCAGCACTGAGGTGTGCGTGTTTATGACCATAGTTAAGTGCACTTTTCGTCATAATTGTTACCAAAGCGGCTGTACCAAATGATGCTGCAAGTTGTCTGATTGTAGTAAACATGGCAGATCCATCAGGAATGAGTGTTAAAGGTAACGCATTGAAGGCCTCTGTTTGAATTGGCATCAGGACCAAGACTAGTCCAAGTTGACGGACAAACTGTCCGAGAACAGCGAGCCAAAGTGAAGTTGTTAATGTCAGAGAAGCTAAAATAAAAGTGCCAAACGCTGTAATCATAATACCAACTAATGTTAAGTATTTAGCACCGTAGCGATCATATAAACGACCACTCCACGGTGATAAAAATGCGGTTACTAAGGCACCAGGAAACAACACTAGACCTGATTGAAAAGCCGTGGTACCACGCACATTTTGCATATAGAGGGGTAACATCAGTGCACCACCGTACATAGCAATCATCAAAACAACGTTGATTAAAACAGCAACGTTAAATTGTCTATATTTAAATACGGACATATTTAACAATGGTGTTTTAGTTGTATACTGGTGCCAAATGAATAAACTTGTAACAATAATACCTATTAATACAAATCCCCATACAGTAAACTCATTCCAAGGGGTTGCACCTGCGTTAGAAAATCCGTAAAGTAATGATCCAAGACCAATACTTGACAAAACAACACCGATAAAATCGAATTTTAACCTCTTTTGTTGCCCAATATTTTGTAGTAAGAAATAAGCCAAGATGAAGTTCGCAATAATTAATGGTGCGACAAGATAAAATAGGAAGCGCCAACTTAAATTAGTAACGACTAATCCCGACAAGCTGGGACCCAAAGCAGGGGCGAAATTAAGCGCCAAACCGATTGTCCCCATTGCAGATCCGCGTTCATTGGGCGAAAACAAGTTCATGACAACGACGTTCATTAAAGGGCCGAATACACCGGCGCCCATTGCTTGAATCATACGCCCGATAATGAGGACATCAAATGTTGGCGCAAATCCAGCAGTTACTGTTCCGACGGCGAATAGTCCAGCGGCGGTCAAGTATAGTGTACGTGTTGTTAGGCGTTGAATCAGAAAAGCTGTTAACGGAACCATCACACCATTGACTAACATGTAGCCATTTGTCATCCATTGACCCAAGTCTGTGGAAATATGAAATTCACGCATGATATCTGGCAAGGCAACATTCATTAATGTTTGATTCAAAAAGCCTAAAAAGGTGCCGATAACTAATATGATTAAGATTGTTTTTTGCTTTTGTGTTATATTCAACAGTATCCTACCTTTCATGGTTTTTATTCATAAAAATGCAAACAAAAAACCAGTATAAATACTGGTTTTAAGTAGTCAATAAAATTACTTTGTAGAAGGTAATTCTTCTGACTTACCTTTTGCCCATTGTTGCAATTTTGCGATAGCAGCTTGACGTTGTTTCTTAGCAGCGCTATGACTAACTTTGCGGGCACGTGCAAATGAGTTAAGTGGCTTCTTTAATACCATGATTGTGCTCCTTTTTTATTCAATGATTTCATACAAATAATAATTATACGGCAAAATCTATACGATTACAAGTGTTACAATATATATTATGGAAACTTGGAATGAACAAACAATTAAAGAATTTCGTAAAACATTGCTCAATTGGTATGATAAAGAAGGGCGAGTGCACTTGCCATGGCGTGTCAATCATGATCCTTATCGCGTTTTAGTTTCGGAAATTATGCTGCAACAGACACGCGTAGATACAGTTATTCCGTATTTTGATCGCTTTATGACATCGTTACCAACGGTTGGTGATTTAGCGACCGCACCAGAGGATGTTGTGCTCAAATTATGGGAGGGTTTAGGCTACTACTCGAGAGCGCGAAACTTACAAAAGGCGGCGCAGTTTGTTGTCAATGAATTGCATGGGCAATGGCCAGAGAGTAGTGATGATCTGCAAAGCTTGCCAGGAGTGGGTCCATATACAGCGGCAGCTATTGCGTCAATAAGTTTCAATGAGGTAGTCCCAGCAGTTGATGGCAACCAATATCGTGTTTTTAGTAGATTACTTAAAATTGACGCTGACATTGCTGATACAAAATCACGTAAGATATTTTATGATATTATTGCGCCAATTGTTGATCCGGAAAGACCAGGGGACTTTAACCAAGCAATTATGGATTTGGGATCAAGTTATATGACAACCAAAAATCCCGATAGCTTGTATTCACCGGTGCGTGAATTTAATGCGGCTTTTCGAGATGGTGTTGAGGATCAATACCCTGTTAAAACCAAGAAACAACGACCAGTAAAACAGTTGTTTATGGCTTCAGTTTTTGAAAAAGATGGTAAATTATTATTTGAAAAACGACCGGATAGCGGTTTGTTGGCTGGATTTTGGACATTTCCACTAACGCAAATTGAAAGTATAGAATCAATTACGGGTCAACAGTTAAATATTAAGCCCGTGACACATATTTTTACACATCGTCGATGGGAAATTTGGTTAGTGAAGCAAGAAACAGCTATGTTGAATGATAATCAACAATATTTTAGTTCTGATGAGTGGTCGGCATTAAGCTTACCAAAGGTACAACATAAATTATTGGAGAAATTATATGATACCGAATTCTAAATACAAAAATATATTTTTTTGGACCATTGAATTATTAGCGCTATCGCTCTTAATTTTGATTGTTTCCCGATTTGATTTTCTAATGAAACCAATTTCAGTATTTATTTCCACGGTTTTTGTACCATTGATTGTCGCCGGATTTTTGTACTATGTTTTGAAACCTGTTTTGACACTTTTAAAGAAAATTACAGTTAAAGGGCATAAAATGCCGCATCAACTGGCTGTTATAATTACTTTTGTGTTGTTCCTAGCCGTGATAGCTGGTTCCTTGATTTTATTGATACCAACTCTAGTGGCGGAAATTACTAATTTAATTACTGCATTACCTGAATTTGCACAAAACGTACAGCGCTTTGTAACAGATTCACTACAAAGTAAGTGGTTATCAAATTTAAATTTGTCAATTGATATAGATGAAGTAAAGAGTGCTGTTGGCAAGTACTCGGCTTCTTTTTTAACTATTACGGCAGGTACATTAGGCAGTGCTGTCTCGATGGTTACATCGGTCACGATTAATGTCGTGACTATTCCAGTCGTTTTATTTTATATGCTAAGTGATGGTGATCGCTTGCTACCAGCAATCCAGAAGCTTTTTCCGGTTCGTTTTGCTGATAATGTCAAAGAATTGACACTTAAAATGGATAAAACTATTGAAAGATATATATCGGGGCAAGCTCTTGAAATGTTGTTTGTCGGGGTGACCATGGCTGTGGGTTATTTAATTATTGGTGAACCATACGCATGGTTACTGGGTGTGATTGCTGGTATTACTAACATTGTGCCATATATTGGCCCTTGGATTGGGGTTATACCAGCGTTGATTGTTGCCAGTACACAATCATGGAAACAAATGTTGTTGGTAATGATTGTGATGATGGTTGTTCAGCAATTGGATGGAAACTTTATTTATCCAAATGTTATTGGAAAATCATTACAAATTCACCCATTAACAATTATGATTCTTTTGATGGTAGCCGGTAATCTTTGGGGTATTTTTGGCATGATATTGATTGTGCCAATGTATGCAGTTGCTCGAACTGTTGTTAAATTTGCCATTGAAATGCGTCAATTGACTAAGGAATCGTTAGAATAGCAGTTTTTTAACATTTTTTTGATTTAAGTTGTATTACCCTCTTGACTGATTTAGGTTTTTCCAGTAGAATTAAAGGGTTGTGTGATACATGCGGGTGTGGCGGAACTGGCAGACGCGCTGGATTTAGGTTCCAGTGGAGTAATCCGTGCAGGTTCGATTCCTGTCACCCGTATAATATGGCCGCCGCCATATTTATATATTGAGGTATCTGGTATTATTCACTTGTAGTACCTGAGTACTTTAATTTGCCGACCTAGCTCAGTTGATAGAGCACCTCACTAGTAATGAGGGGGTCGCCGGTTTGAGCCCGGCGGTCGGCATAATTACTTTCAAGAAAAAGCATGAATTCCTATGAATTCATGCTTTTTTCTTTCGTAATATATTGTTGAAATAAGTTTCGCTCAACTTCAGATAGCTCAATGGTTAACCAACTACCGGTTTCGTCATATTGTTCTTCTATAAATTTATGTTTTGCCGCTAATTGGGCAACAACATTTCCTTTATCAAAGGGTATATGCAAAGTTACGACTTCGCTGTCGTTAAAAATATGTTTAACAATGAGATCAATCAATGCATCTTGAGAATTGGTATCTAGTGCTGACAAAGTAATCACGTTATCGCCAGAGATGTCCGGATAGTGCAACTCAGTGCGATCAGCTTTGTTATATACTGTAATAACGGGTTTACCAGTAACACCAATCTCAGTTAATGTTTGCTCAGTTGTTTCCATCATAGCTTTATAATGCTCGTCTGAAACATCCACCACGTGCAGTATTAGATCTGCATTTGCCGCTTCTTGTAATGTTGATTTGAAAGCAGCAACTAAGTTATGAGGTAGCTTGGATACGAAACCAACCGTATCACTTAATAAAAACTGTCTTTTATCAGGAAGAGTCAGTTGTCTAACTGTGGTGTTTAGCGTAGCAAATAGCATATCTTTTTCAAATACTTGCTTACTATCATCATTGTCTGCACCAACACCAAAACGCATCAACAAACGATTCATCAAGGTAGACTTTCCAGCGTTTGTGTAGCCAACCAGTGCTACGTTTGGTAAGTTGTTAGCGTGTCGTTGCATTGAACGCGTATTTTCACTTTTATCTAAATCAGCCAGTTCTTGACGAACATGAACCATTTGAGACGTAATACGTTGGCGAGATTGTTCTAGCTTTGTTTCACCAGAACCACGTGAGGTGAAACCTGCGCCACCTGTACCTGTTTGTTGATCTAATGAAATTGACATGCTTGTACGTAAGCGTGGTAATTGATATTGTAAACGTGCTAACTGAACTTGGAGTTTTGCAACTTTAGTCTGGGCTCGTTGTGCGAAAATTTCGAGAATTAAACCAGTACGATCGACAACAGTAGCATCTGTTGTTTTTTCTAGGTTACGAATTTGAGAAGGTGTCAATTCATCATTGACAACAATCATATCAACGTCATAAGTTTTTACAGCTTCACCTAACTCTTCGACCTTACCTTTACCAAAGTAAGTGCTAGGATTTGGTCGTTCTAGCTTTTGGGTAAAAGTTTCAACGGGTTCAAGATTATTTGCTTTTGCTAGGTTCGCTAGTTCTTCTAATTCGTAGTCTAGGTTTCCCTGATTAGTTGTTAAGCCAACTAAAAATACTTTACGAGGGTTTTCTTGCATAAAAAATGCCTCCAATCAACTTGCGAGACTGGTGGCAGTTTACGTGTTTAGTACGAAAAAGGCAGACCAATCTCAAGAAAAGCGCATAAAAACAATCTATTGCTTTTATTCACCACATCTTAAAAATTGTTCAACAAGTTCTCGTACCTCTTTCTTCTTAATAGTGATAGTGTATAAGTTTTATAGGAAAATGTCAATAATAACGTACTTTGTTTTGTGATAATTTCTCCAACGCTGCTCCTAGATTTAACGTATAATAGAATGAGTTAACTAATTAATAGAAGGTTTTGAACATGTCAAAAGAAATTTATTTAACTGGTGATCGTCCCACTGGTAAACTACATATTGGTCATTATATTGGATCGTTAAAAAACCGTGTGAGCATGCAAAATTCTGGCGATTACTTGCCATTTGTTATGATTGCTGATACACAAGCATTTACAGATAATGCTCGTAATCCGGAAAAAATACGTCAATCATTAACCGAGGTAGCCTTGGACTATTTGGCGGTTGGTATTGACCCAGCTAAGACAACCATTTTTGTACAATCACAAATCAAAGGGTTATTCGAACTTACAGAATACTTTATGAACTTGGTTAGTGTCGCTCGGTTGCAAAGAAATCCAACAGTTAAGTCAGAAATTAAACAAAAAGGCTTTGATGAGGGAATCCCTGCAGGATTTTTGACATATCCAGTATCACAAGCAGCTGATATCGCTATTTTCCGAGCAACAAAGGTGCCAGTAGGGGATGATCAAGAACCTATGCTTGAGCAGACACGTGAATTAGTACGCTCGTTCAATAATGCTTATAAGTCTGATGTCCTAGTTGAACCAGTTGGTGTTTTTCCACCCAAGGGGCAAGGGCGTTTACCAGGTTTAGATGGTAATGCAAAAATGTCCAAGTCATTAAATAACGGCATTTTCTTGAGTGATGATGCGGATACATTGGTGAAAAAGGTTAAGTCAATGTATACAGATCCCTTACATATCAATATTACTGATCCTGGTCATGTTGAAGGTAATGTGGTGTTTACTTACTTAGATATTTTTGATCCGGATAAAAAACGTGTTCAAGAACTAAAAGATCAGTATACTGCTGGTGGCTTAGGTGATATGAAAATAAAAAAGCATTTGATAGATGTCATGGAAGCTGAAATGGCACCAATTCGTCAACGACGCGAAGAATACGCCCAAGATATCCCAGCGGTTTTGAACATGTTGCAAGAAGGCTCAAATAAAGCCAATGTTGTCGCCGAGGAAACAATGAAAGATGTCCGTCACGTGATGGGACTGGATTATTTTAGTAATTAAAAGCTCGGACTTTCCGAACTTTTTTATTTGATGTGATGGGTATTGATGAATAATAAAGATATCATCTATTTATCTTGGAGATATGATGGGAAATAATGAACAGAAATTGAATCGTGGTTTTGGATTAACAGCATCATTAGCTTTAGTTGTTGGAACAATCATTGGTTCTGGTATATTTTTTAAGCAAGGCAGTGTCTTAGAATCAGCAGGTAGTACAAACGCAGCGATGCTAGCGTGGATTGCTGGAGGTCTTTTAACGCTAGCGTCAGGAATCAGCGTAGCTGAAATTGGCTCTCAAATGGACAAAACTGGTGGCATTTATATTTATATCGAGAAAATTTATGGTAAGGTTTGGGGTTTCTTAGCTGGGTGGATGCAAGTGGTATTTTACGGCCCAGCAATGATGGGATCTATTGCAGCATATTTTGGCATTTTATTTGTTGATTTATTTGGATTATCTAAGTCTTTAGCTATACCATCCGCAATTATTGCGTTATCTTTTGTAGGTCTTATTAACTCAATTCCAAACCGATTCAGTGCCGGTTTTCAAATAATAACAACTACAGTGAAAATGTTGCCGATTATTGCATTAATCATTTTTGGCCTTTTTTTTGGACAGCATGATGCGATTGGACAGACTGTTGCTCAGGTTTCGCAGAGTGACCAAGGTGGCTTCGGAGTGGCTGTATTAGCCACCTTATTTGCTTACGATGGTTGGGTTACTCTAGCTAATATAAGTGGTGAAATTAAAAATCCACAAAAAGTATTACCCAAGGCTATTATTTTTGGTATTTTGATTGTTCTAGTTGCCTATGTTGGTGTGAGTTTTGGCGTTTATCAGAGTTTGCCCGCTAATACTATTGTTAAGTTGGGACAAAATACAACGTTATACATGGCTACAAATGCATTTGGTATTATTGGTGGCAGGTTATTGAGTATCGCTGTATTAATTTCTTTACTTGGAACACTAAACGGGAAAATCGTTTCGTTCCCTCGGGTGTTGTTTGCAATGGCTAACGATGGATTGTTTCCGTTTGCCAAACAATTTGCCAAAATCAATATGCGTTCTCGAACACCTAATAAGTCCATTTGGTTTATGATTTTTCTTGGCATTTTAATGATTGTCTTTACAAATCCAGATAGATTAACCGATATTGCGATTTTTACAACCTTTTTATTTTATATACTTGTTTTTGCTGGTGTTTTTAAATTACGCAAAAAGGATCCTTTTGGAGAGAAGCGTAGCTTTTCTATGCCGCTGTATCCTTGGATACCAATCGTCGCTATTTGTGGGTCACTCTATGTTGAAATCTCTGAGATTATGCACGATTTGTCTGGTGTAATAATTTCTATGGCAATTGTCGCTGTTGGTTACCCTGTTTATATATTCTTATCTCGCCGCACGAATAAGGAGTAAAGTATTTGTAAATATTGATCTAATAGAATGCTATTAGTTTGATTAAATCGGACAGAAATATATATGATTGAGCGAAGAACTGACATAGCAATAGCATCATATGTGCTCCTCTTCAATCCCTTAATTTTCAAATGAGATGTTTTAGTCCTTTAGTTGTCCGCAATGCGACGGTCATTTCATAGATAAATAAAAAACGTAAAAAAGACGCCTTTAAAGGCGTCTTTTTATTTAATTTGAAGAATCATCAGAATCTGTTGATTCATCATCTGCTGGTCGGAGAGAATCAGCTATTGTTTGTAGAGAACTTGGTATGTCACCACCATATGCTGAGCCGGTGGAAGCGTGCTTTAAGCCAAGTGCTTTACGAGCTAAGTTAGTAACGCGTTGCTTTTCTTTTTGAGTGACAACTTCATATGAAACGTTGTTCCCTTCAGAATCAGGATAACTCGTGCTGACACCCTGAATATGCTCGGTGACAATATTTTTCGCTGCATTAATGTATTTGCTAGCAATTGTCGTTATATCTCCAAATGACAAATCAGTTTGAACATTTGAACTCATTGTATTCATAAACTTTGTATTTAACAAACTTGAAACATTAGCTGACTTTTTGATCAAACCTTCTAATACTAATCGTTGACGTTTTTGACGCCCATAGTCACCATCTGGATCATCGTAACGCATGCGTGAGAATGCAAGGGCTGCATCACCAGTCATGACGTGTTTGGTTGCCGACCAAGTGACCCCATTATCATCAGAATGTTCATAGCCTGTGCTTCCCTTGTGGAAACGGTATAGGTTTGCACCGTAAGCATGGGCTGTTTCCTGACTATAAGTGAAGTCAATGGGGGACTTAACAGAAATTCCCCCAACTTGAGTAACCATTTTTTCCAAGCCGGACATATTAACTAAGGCATAAAAATCAATAGGAATGTTTAAGTAAGATTCTACAGTTTTAATGGCAGTTGCCGTTGAACCATAGGCGTAGGCTGCATTTATTTTTTGAGGGAAAGTACTTTCGTACCCCGGAATAGAAACCATTGCATCACGAGGGATAGAAATCATTGTTGTTTTTTTTGTCTTGGGGTTAACAAGAAGCAACATCATTGAATCGGTACGTCCTTTGTATGTACGTCCTAATTCACCGGTATCCGTTCCAAATAACAAAATAGACAAGGGCTTTCCACTTTGAACAACGCTTGAGACGTTTCGGGATTTAGTGACGCCACTGCTCTTGTATGTTTTATCAATTGCTGATTTAGTATTATGGATAGCCATCCAAGCAAATGTGCCTGACACGATAAGTAAGAGACCGACAATAAGCAAGATAATATTTCGTAGTCTGTGACTACTTTTTGAATAGCGATCAATTCTGGACTTAACTGCAGTTTGTTTATTTTTTTTCATAACGGTCTCTCGATTGTTTTGGCCAATGAAATATGGCGGTTTGTAAGATAATAAAGACAGCTACCGAATTTTATCGATATACTGCCATTTTTGGGCAACAAAGGCAAAAGGCTTGAAACTAACGATCAATCAAAAAATAGTAACCAGTGTTCTCACCATATTTTGAGATTATTCATCTAGCAATAATTCATCTGCCATGTATAGATATTTAAGGGCACGACTAAAAATATCGGCAAAAAACCAACTGATAGTAATGATATCGGACCAAGTTAAAGTCAAGATTAAATTTTAACCATATCAGCTTTTTTTTATAATTATATCTCATATAATGCTACAATTATTAAGAGCTATAAGCAAATGAGTTTGTAGAAATTTAATATTTGGGAGAATGTGAGTAAGCGGGGTCAATTGAGCATATTGAATATCATTGTCGTCATAAAACTATGTTTTTGTCAGTACAATTTGAATATGCTTATCCGTATCATCACAATTATAAACAATGTTAATTCCACCGGATAAATTAAGAAAAATTTTAATCATTACCTTTGGCATTATTTTTGTTTTTTTAGGTATTCAAGTTAGATTTCATATGATATTTATGCAAGTTCTGGACGCGACTACAGATTTTGCAGTAAACAATATTTTATCGTTGAAAATACCCCTATACTTAGGGTTAGGTAATCTTTTTTCCCATTATTGGGTCGTCATCCCATTGATAGCGGTTATGGTAGCATTTCTTTATTTAATAAATTACAAAATTGCTGCCTGGTGGTTTGCCATTACACAACTTGTTGCGATGTTGCTGACATGGGTTATTACAATTATTTTGCGCATCCATTGGCAGGATGGTCCTAAAATAGGTGAAACTATTCCTAACTTATTGTTGGTGTGGTGGTTGCAATTGCTCTTACTGCTAGTCATTATTATGCCACATTTGGTTAAGTCGAGAAAAATTCAAGTGATGATCAATATTTTAATTGGTTTATTTTGGTTATCAATTATGTTAGCCCGTATTCAATCTCATCATATGGCATTGACTAGTGGCTTGGGAGCAATTACCTTTGGTTATTTTTGGTGGCAGTTTAGTGCACAACAATATTATAAGCGGGCGCGACATTGGCAAAAGGTACTTGAAATTGACGGGCGCGTGTAAGTGTGTTATTATTTTCATATTGTCAAAGAGGTTGCAGCCAACATGAGTCACATGAATGAGTCCGCCAGGATGTTGAAATCATGTAAAAGGGAAGGTTGCCGAAAGGGTTAACAGGCAAGATAACCTTTGGGCTAGTGATTAAGAGTTGCTAGACTGTCGCAGAAATGCGGTGCGCTTTGAAAAGTGATTATATAATGACTTTTTAAACCTCTTCCTGTTTGCTAAGGAGAGGTTTTTTATTTTGAGAAGGAGATTTTATGTCTGAACATAAAGGGCACATACAGCGTAATTTAAAAACGCGCCATGTGTCAATGATTGCATTAGGTGGTTCAATTGGAACGGGCTTATTCGTAGCTTCGGGAGCCACTGTTGCGCAAGCAGGTCCTCTGGGTGCTATTGTCGCTTATTTAGCTATTGGTGTGATGGTTTATTTCTTAATGACTTCGCTGGGTGAAATGGCTACTTATTCACCAACTTCAGGTTCATTTTCCGACTATGCTGGTAAATATGTTGACCCAGCATTGGGATTTGCCATGGGATGGAACTACTGGTTTAATTGGGCTATAACATTAGCTGTCGACATTGTGGCAGTTGGCTTGGTGGCTGAATTTTGGTTTCCAAATACACCAGGGTGGATATTTTCCGCGATTGCTTTATTACTTATCTTCTTAATTAATATTTTTTCAGTTGGAACTTTTGGAGAAGCTGAGTTCTGGTTGTCGATGATTAAGGTAGTAACTATTATTGCCTTCTTGATTGTTGGTCTGGCTACTATTTTTGGTGTAATTCATTCTGACATCAATGTCATGAAGAACTTGTCGGTCGGTAATCACGGATTTGTTGGTGGACCTCAAGCTATCTTGTCAGTATTCGTTGTTGCTGGATTTTCTTTTCAAGGAACTGAGTTAATTGGTATTACTGCTGGAGAAGCAGAGGATCCTGATAAGTCAGTTCCCAAGGCGATAAATCAAGTGTTTTGGCGTATCTTATTGTTTTATATTCTGGCAATTTTTGTCATTTCCGCTCTGGTTTACTATAAAGATCCGCGCTTGTTGAGTTCTTCCACACAAAACATTGCGGTTTCACCATTTACAATCGTATTTAAAAACGCAGGAATTGCTTTTGCGGCTAGTTTAATGAATGCAGTTATCTTAACATCAATTGTTTCGTCAGCAAATTCAGGTTCATATGCTTCTACACGTATGTTGTATGCTATGGCGCGTAAAGGGGATGCCCCTAAAATTTTTGCCAAGCTTTCAACTAGAGGGGTTCCAGTTGCAGCCTTAGTATTAACTACTGCGATTGGGTTATTAGCATTTATTGCTAACACCAAAGGGGGATCAGTTGCTTATACTTGGCTGGTCAATGCTTCTGGGTTAACCGGATTCATCGCTTGGGTCGGCATTGCTATCTCTCATTATCGCTTCCGAAGAGCTTATGTGGCGCAAGGAAAGAGTCTGTCTGATTTGAAATACAAGGCTAAGTGGTTCCCATTCGGTCCACTATTTGCGCTAGTGATTTCTATTGGTGTTATTATTGGTCAGGATCCGGACAGTTTTGCCCATCTAAATTGGGAAAAAATATTTGTGACCTACTTATCAGTTCCTTTGTTTGTAATCTTATACTTTTGGTACAAGGTTTCTCACAAAACGAAGCTAATTGCTCTAAAAGATGTTGATCTAAAACAATATAAATAAAGACATATAAAAAGACACTACATCATTGTAGTGTCTTTTTTATATGAGCAATAACTTAACCGCGAACTACTAGGACGTCAACTTTAGCAGATCTCGTTACGAATTCAGTAACAGAACCAATAACTAAACGTTCTACAGCATTTAATCCAGTTGCACCAATGACAATCAAATCAGCATTGACTTCGTTAGGTACATCTTTAGCGATTAACGACTTGGGCGAACCATATTCGATTAGATAATCGACATTTTTAACACCAGCTTCAATTGCCTGTGCTTTATATTTTTCTAAGCTTTTACGCGTTTCATCTGAAACTGCTTCAACCATTGTATCGTCAAAACTAGCCACATTTTGAAATGCACGGGTATCGATAACGTTTAAAATTGACAAGATGCCTTCATCACCAGCATCCAAGGTCAGTTCAATCGCGCGCGTTAACGCAGCTTCAGATTCTTTTGATCCATCCATTGGTACTAAAATCCTATGATAATTTGCTGTCATAATAACATCCCTTCTTGCAATATGCAATGCGTTCTTCTATACCTCTAGTATAGCGCTTTCATAATAAAATTAATAGTATGTTCTTTAACCTAATTAAACACTGATTTTAATTTATACAAAAAAAACGCCCACAAATGTGGACGCACGGGCTTAGCCCGGAACACTCAATTGATACCGTTAATCGCTACGCAGATTTTCCTCGAAATTATCGAGGTGGATGGTTCATCAAGATTGTCAGATTACCGAATGAAAGGGCATATCTTCTAAGTCCTGAATTCCCAACCGAAAATAAAAGTTGTAAGGAAAAAGCTGATGATGTAGCAATGCGTATATCTGAGGAATTCATATAGTATTATAACGCGAAAACTCGTTAACTGAAAGACTTGACTTTTTAGTTTAGCCCGTTTTCTTGTCGCAATTTTAGTGTCTGATAGACATCAAATAATTGTTGTTCAATTTTCGAATTACCTTTAGGATGAAAATACTGAGTGTTTGTCATTTTATCTGGTAAATATTGTTGAGCTACCCAATCATTATCATAGTCATGCGGATATGTGTAATCTACACCGTGATTCAACTCCGAAGATCCCTTATAATGTGCATCTTTTAAATGATCAGGTATATCGTAAGATTTGCCATGACGAACATCACTAATAGCCAAGTCAATTGCTTTGTAGGCCGAATTAGATTTAGGTGAGAGAGAAAGTTCAATAATAGCATTGGCGATCGGAATTCTGGCTTCTGGAAATCCTAGTGTTTGCGCGGCTTGAATAGCAGTTACTGCCCGCTGAGCTGCCGGTGGATTTGCCAACCCAATATCTTCGTATGCAATAACGGTAAGTCGGCGTGCTAAAATCGGTAAATCACCGGATTCGATAATGCGGGCAGCGTAGTGTAACGCCGCATCGGTGTCGGATCCACGAATTGATTTTTGTAGTGCTGAAATCACATCATAATGCGCATCCCCATCTTTATCTGCTGATAATGCTTTGCGTTGCACAGTCTCTTCAATGATTGGCAAACTGATATGAACGACACCCTTTTTATCTGCTTTTGTTGATAAAACCGCTAATTCTAAACCATTTAAAGCACTGCGTAAATCACCATTTGTTGCTCGCGATAACTGTAACATAGCGTTATCATCGAGAACGATATTGTATTGCCCAAGGCCTTTTTCTTTATCAGCAATGGCTCTTTTAACAGCGCTTGTGATATCTGTTTCACTTAGACTGTTAACTTCAAATATTTGCGTTCTAGAACGAATAGCTGGTGTGACATTAATATAAGGGTTTTCTGTCGTCGCACCGATTAATATAATTGCTCCGGACTCCAAATGTGGTAGTAAAAAGTCTTGTTTGATTTTGTTTAAGCGATGAATTTCGTCTAGTAACAAGACGACAGTCCCTGACATTTTTGCTTCTTCGACAACGATTTGTAAATCTTTTTGGCTATCGGTAGCAGCGTTTAGCATGCGAAACGCATATTTTGATGAACCGGCAATGGCACTAGCTATTGATGTTTTACCAGTACCAGGCGGCCCGTACAAAATCATCGAACTCAGCCGATGAGCAGCGACCATGCGCCAGATGATTTTGCCTTCACCAACTAAATGTTGTTGGCCAACAATCTCTTCAATTTTTGTGGGGCGCATACGGTACGCTAGCGGTTCTTGTGTCATAAACGTTTATCCTAAGTAAATGTTATCTACGTTGACAGCAGTATTAGCGGCTAGTACCACTGCAATTGGATCTTCTTGATGTGCGGATTTTGTAGAGTCGGAAAGCAAGGTGAAACTATGTTTGCTCTGCGTTGCTAAACCAACATACGTTGAAAAATAGTCGCCGGCAAGTTGCTGATCAATTAGAACCTTGCCAATGCTATGTGATTTAAGTGATGCGGCAAATTGTGATTGGATGTTTGAATTGCCCAATTGAGATACCTTAATTGCGACAATGACACGTTCTCGGAACGTGCCAAGATAGCGGTTTTGCTCATCAGGGTTAATTTTTGGGCTGCCATTACCAAGCTGTTCTTGTTGTAAGCGTTCATTGACGTCCATGATTTTCTCCATTAATATTTGATACTTCTATTATACGTTATCTTAGTCGTTAATTTGTACCTAAACTCTCAGTCAATGGGGCGCAATGTTAAACCTACATGTTGCTTTGGTTATCTGGTATTAAACGTAATGCCCAAAGAGTTAAGATAATCGCTCCTAAGCCCAGAAAAATAATCGCGGTAGCTATACCAAACGAACCAAGAAATGGGGCGCTAATCAGCATTGATGATGCAATGACTTTTCCTAATTGAAAAATTGAACCATTAAAAGCAAGGTAGGCGCCACGTTTATTTTCTGGCATTAAATCGGCTAATTTTGATTGACGTGTTGGGACATACATCAATTCACCAAAAGATAATATGAAGCTTGAAAAAATTAATAAGGGTAGCGTGTTGACGTATGCTTGCAGAGCGTAGCCTAACGTAAATAATGTAGTACCCATTACAAATATTTTTTTCGTGTTGCGATTAGTTATCCAACGAGATATTGGTGCAGTAAACAAAACAATAATAGCTGTATTAATGCTTGTCAATAGACTTAACATTTTTACACCATCAAATGATATACCCAACCATTTTGTATGGATAAAACTTTGTGCCAAATGAATGGCGATAAAGTTAGTGCGTTGAAATTCAACACTAAGTAATAAGATGCCACCTAATGTGAAGATAACAAAACGAACATCGCATAATACAATCTGGTAACTATGAAATACAGACTGAAACCCAACGTGACATTTTATATTAACCATTTGTTCATGGGTTTCAGTAATTAAATATTTGGTCAAAAGTAACGAACTAATATTTATGATGACTAGAATAGTAGTAAGTAATAAGAAATGCCGTTCAAATAACCAGCCACCAATGATCATCCCAACCATCAATGCCAGGTTATTCGCCCAATAATTGATGGCATACATGAAGGCACGTGTTTTTTCAGTTGAGACGTCGATGAGCATTGCTTCACTAGCTGGGCTAATCAAGCCACTAGCAATATTTCCAAGAAACATCATCACGAAGGTAAGCCAAGGAAAATGATAAACGGGTAGATTAGCACAGACAATACCAATAGAAGCCAATAACTTAATGAACTCCCCAAAAAGAAGTAAACGTCGTCTCCCAAATACATCCGTTAAGTATCCACCATAAATACCAGCTAGAAAAGAAATGATGATATTTATCATCATTAACACACCGGTGATTTGTGTATTGTAAGCATGAAAAAGGTAAATCGACATAAAAGGAAATATGAGAGAACTTCCGAGGCGACTTAAAAATTCAATTTGGATTCTTTTTCTGATGTTTGGATGTAAATTTTTCCACATATTGTTTATCCTACTTTCAAACGATATGTTAAGATTATAAAATAGACATCTAGATATTAAAATGGACATCTATATAGAAAAATGTCCACTTTAAAAGGTGAGTGAAATTAATGATTGACCAGACATACTTTGATTTACGAATGACATATCAACAATTTGGGCAAAAACTAACTATCAGTATTTCTGAATTAGCTAAGTTTTGGTCGATATCAACAAAGCAGGTTAAACGTCGTTTACGCGCTTATGAAGAGCAAAAACTTTTGCATTATTACCCCGGACAAGGGCGTGGACATCTAACGCAAATCATTTTTCAAAGTAGCTTCAGAGATGAGGTGATTATGGAGATGAAGCAAGCAATTGTTACTGAGGACACAATAACGATTTTCTACTTGCTAAAATTATCAGTACCTGCCAGCTGGCTGGCATCTTTTCGGGGAAATCTCACTAATTTTTTAGGCATACAAACGTATAGTGAAAATAAGCGTGTTTTAAGACAGCTGGCGACACGTCCTATTACTACTTTAGATCCTGTTCAAGTGGCCATTCGACGTGAGTATCAATTAGTTTTGCAGTTGGGAGATACATTAGTTCAATTCGATGAAGGATTGAAAGCTAGATTGGCTCACCATTGGCAGTCAAATAACGATGCCACCGTTTGGACGTTTTATTTGCGCAAAGGGGTACGATTTCATAATGGGAAAACGATGACAGCGGTTGATGTGAAACGCACGTTTGAACGAGTTCGAAATGAAGTGGGGGAATCGTACTGGCAACTTGTTAATTTAGTGGATATCATCTTGCTAGCAGATGATATTGTCCAGTTCAAATTTTCAGCACCTGAACCCTTATTCGTGAGATATGTTGTTGATGCAAAATATGTTATTGTTGATTGTGATGTTGAATTTGATGAAATTCATTGGGTGGGGACAGGTGCATTTCAGGTGACGGAAAGTACTGATACGACGTTCAAACTGGCGGCTTTTGATGATTATTACGGATTGCGTCCGATGATAGATGAAGTAGTTTATTATTTAGTAGATGACTGGAAAGTTGTGTCAGGTCTCCTTAATCCGGCGGATTACGGCAATCATGATTATGTGAAAAAGAAGCATACATTTCCTGGTGCAGAGTTTATTATTTCCAACTTAAAACGCCCAACAATAATTCAACAACCATTCGTTCGATCAGCTTTATATCATGTTATTGATACACGAGTTTACGATGGCATTGGCGGAATTCCTGCCAGTCATTATGATTCTCGTGATTCAGCAGTACGAAGGGATAAAACATTAGCGCAGGCTCAAAAAAAATTAAATCAAGCGAACTATCAAGGGGAGCCTGTCGTTCTAGCTACGTTATCACATTCAAAAGAAGCTGAAGAACTTTCAAAATGGATTCAAAGGCGTGCTAAGAAAATCGGATTGAACATGGAAATAATTTACTATAATTTTGCTACAGATTACTATACTGAATTTTTAGAAAAAAATGCAGACTTAGTCATGTTGGCTGACATTCCCATGAACCTCGATGAATTTGCGTACATTGAATTTGTTAGTAGTCCGACATTGCTTGTACAAAGAATGCTAACGCCGTCGTTATTAGAACAACTTCAGTATTTAATTTTTCTTTTCAAACAAACTGAAAATGAAAAAGACCGACATCTTATTTATTTGAAAATTGATAATTGGCTAATAAAACAAAACATCTTATTTTACACGACTCATGCTGTTCGAGAAATATATGTCCATCAGTTTTTAGTAAATGAAGGGTATCAATATGATTATAAAAATGCTTGGAAAATGCCAGAAATAAATAATTAAACGAATAAAAAAGTTCGCACAAAAAGGCAGCCCAAAATCAGGCTGCCTTTTTGCTCGTTACTAATAAAAATTAAAAAACGTCACCCAAATATGGTGACGTTTCAACCAACTAAGAATTAAAATATTAACCCAAGTGGTTGTAATATTCGACGATCAACGCTTCGTTGATGTCAGCATCTAGCTCTTCACGTTCTGGCAAACGAACGAGTGAACCTTCAAGCTTTTCAGTGTCTAATGATACGAATTGTGGGCGAGCCACAACTGATTCGATAGCAGCTTGAATAGGCAAGATGTTCTTTGACTTTTCGCGAACTGATACAACTTGTCCAGGTTGAACGCTGTATGAAGGAATATCAACGCGCTTACCATCTACTAAGATATGACCATGATTAACAAGTTGACGTGCTTGTTGGCGTGTTGTTGCCAAACCGAGACGATAAACAACTGAATCTAAACGTTGTTCCAATGAGATCATGAAGTTAGTACCATGAGTACCCTTACGAATCTTACCAGCCTTGTTAAACAAAGCTTTGAATTGACGTTCAGTCAAACCGTAAGTAAAACGCAACTTTTGCTTTTCGCGCAATTGCATTCCGTATTCAGAAATTTTAGCACGACGGCCGGCACCGTGATCACCAGGTGCGTAAGCACGACGTGACAATTCTTTACCAGTACCAGACAATGAAACACCTAAGCGACGTGAGATACGCCACTTTGGACCTGTATAACGTGACATGTATATGTCCTCCAAAATGTATTATGCTGTACATTTGAGGGTAAGTACCAGATGCGTGCAGCGCCTATCTTGACGTTTCTCAGAGCCAGTAGCTATGGCCTTACTAACGATTTGGGGCGTTGTTGACGCGCTTCTTTACTTACTGCTACTCAATTTAACAACTTATTACATAATATCAGAACCATTAAGGAATAGCAAATTGTTAAGAAAATTGTAAACGATTTGAGATTTAGCAAATCTCCTTTAATTGAATCGTATAAGTGCTAAGATGGAAAGTGAAAATTAAAAGGTTGGAAACTATCCATATGTTTAACTTTACAGTCTTAGCAATTATATTACTTTTGGTTGTCATCGCTTATTTAGCAATATTTGTGATGCAAAGAACTACGGTCAAAAAAGTTAGTGACCTCAGAGCAAGAAAAGATCAGCTTGAATCTTTGAAAGTTCGCGAAGAGCTTGTCGAGGGACGAAAGTTACCTTTAACAGGTCAGTCTTTAAAGAACTATCAGAAATTTGAGAGTTCTTTTAATGATGTTCAAAATAATAAGTTTTTGAAAATTGATCAACAAGCTAATTTAGTACTTTTTGAGGCTCGAGGCATCAACTTTATTAAAACGCGTAATGAATTAGAACGTTTGCAAGGTATGGTGGATGATACGGAAACTACCATTAAAGATGTGCGGGCTGGTCTGCTTGATTTAAAGAAAACTGATGAAGAGCATCGCGAGGCAATCAACGATCTTAAGAAGAAGTATGAAGGATTGCGTAAGCGTTTGCTTGCTGAAAACTTTAAGTTTGGACCAGCTAACCCTGCTCTAGATAAGTTTTTGAGTCAATTAGAAGCAGACTACGATGAGTTTACAGAGTTAACAGAGAATGGTGACCACGCTACGGCCTCTGATATTTATGAGCAATTAGCGATGGAAACAACTCAAATGGAAAAAATGATGGCTGATATTCCAGATTTGTTTGATCAATTAAACATTAAGTATGTTGATCAATTAAATGAACTAGCCCAAGGGCACACTAAGCTTGTAGAAGCCGGTTATGTTTTTCCAAACGATAGCGTGGAGCAAGAACTTCAAGCAATTGACTCACAACGTCAGCAAGTTTTGAATTTATTAGCAGATTTGAAGCTAAAGGAAGTAACGGAACAAACTGGATATATCGAACAGCGCATTGATGCAATGTACGAAACGATGGAAACGGAAGTAACGGCGCGCAAGCACGTCACTAAAAATGCCGATCGTCTATCTTCTGATTTGTTACGTCTGCGTGAGCAGAATCAGACACTATCGATCGAGCTGGATAGATTAGGTCAAAGCTTCCAATTTAATCATAAAGAGTTGGAAACACGACGTACTTTACTTGAACAAATCAACATGGCAGAGGAGCAAATTAATCATAATGATGATTTGCTTGAGGCCAAAGAAATATCATACAGTGAGTTGCAAATTCAGCAAGAAAAATTGCTGAAGCAGTTTGAAGAAATTGAGACACAACAGGTAGACATTTGGGATAAAATTTCTGGTCTAGAAAAAGCTGACCGATCAGCTAGACAGCTGGGTGGGCAATACCAAAAAGAAGTTGAAGCCATTAAGCATGCTGTTGAACGGATGAATTTGCCTGGCTTACCAGTCGCTTATTTAGAATATTTTTACGCTGTATCAAACGAATTAAAGCGTCTCGCTAAGTCATTAAATACAAATTTGATTGATATGGATGAGGTACAACGTCAATTGAACATTGTATCAGCTGACATTGATACATTAAAAGAAAAGACAGAAGAAATTGTTGATCAGGCTGCACTGACGGAACAGCTATTACAATATGCTAATCGTTATCGTGCTTCGAATGAGCGTGTTGCTGCTGCAAGCGAGCAAGCACGGATGTTTTACGAGAGGGATTATAATTTCAAGCAGGCAATGGATATCCTCGGCTCAGCTCTTGACAGTGCTGAACCAGGTGTTTATGAAAGATTAGTTGATTCATACATGCGTCGAAAAACACCATTAGTATAGTAAAAATAAAAGGAGCCACCGCTATTGAGCGGTGGCTCCTTTTATGTTAGGTTATGATAATTTAGAATGCTTAATGCCATAGGAGAAGTACCAGATAACACCAAGTAGTAACCAGAGGCCAAACATTTTGAGTGTCTCGGCAGATAGCTGTGTAATAAAGAACAAACTTATCATACCCGCAATAAACGGTACAATTGGATAGCCAGGTACTTTGAAACCATCGTGAGCTAAATCTTTACGACGACGAAGGATTAAGATACCAAAATTGATAAAGGCGAATGCTGTTAAAGTACCTGCATTAATTAAACTAGCCAATGTGCTGAGGGGGATAAGGCCCGCAAAAATAACCTCAACGGCAACTGCCAAAATTAGTGCATTTACTGGTAAATGCGATCCTGGTGATATTTTACCTAGGCTGCGGGGGAGCAAACCGTCACGCCCGAAGGAATAAGTTAAACGGGATGAAGCATAGATCAAGGCTAATACAGCTGTGAACATACCGATTAACGCACCAATAGTGATGACGATAGAGAACTGTGTTTGATGGACAACTTGCAGAGCAAATGCTGCTGGGTAATCAACACCAAGTTTTTTATAATTGACAATTCCCGTTAACACTATAGAGAAGAGTGTATATAATAGGGCTGAAATAATAACCGTACCAACAATACCCTTGGCCATTGTCTTTTGTGGGTTCTTAACTTCAGCAGCGTGGGCGGCGATGGTATCAAAGCCTAGAAAAGCAAAAATAATGCTGGCGGTTGCGGCCCAAATTCCGTTCAAACCGCCCAATCCACTGTGAAATTCTTTAGGGTAAAATGGTACATAATTGCTTGTTTTAATAAAAAATGATCCGCCAACAATGAACAAGATTAAAATGGCAATTTTGATAACGACTGCGCCATTTTCAACTTTCTTTGAGGTGTTTAATCCTCGTGATAGTATAGCAGCGACGAATAAAATAATTAATACTGCAAATAAATTGACAATTCCGCCCTCCATTGGACCGGCAGATAGATATTTAGGGATGTGAATGCCAAATATAGCTAATAAATTACCAAGGTAGGCTGAAAATCCGGTTGCAATTGCTGATACTGCTAAGAAATATTCAACAATTAATGACCAACCCAATAGCCAACCAATGATTTCTCCGTAAATAGCACCCCCGTATGAGTAAGCTGAGCCAGCAACTGGCATGGCTGCTGAGAACTCAGCAAAAGCCATACCTGATAATCCAGAGAAAATTGCAGCAATTAGAAATGCAATAGCGACTGCTGGACCTGCATGATCAGCGGCTTCGTGGCCGGGTAAAATAAATATTCCTGTACCAATGACTGTGCCTACTCCTAGACTAATTAAGTCGCGCGTTGTTAAAACACGCGACATATGTGAATCTGCACTCAGGTAATTATCAACAGATTCCCGCTTAAAAGCTCGTGCAAGAAGTGACATAATAGTTCTCCCATTTTTAATAGTTTTTGTACACCAGCTATTTTATCAATTTCAAGTATACTTGTCGAACTTTATAAATAGTTTTACGATACAATAATAACTAAGGAATTTGAATGATGAAAAATAACAAAGTTTTTGTAATTACTGGTGCCACAGGTGTCGGTAAGACAACAATTGCCCGCTATTTGCAAGATACATATCGGATGCCACGAGTTTTAACGCATACAACGCGCCCCCCGCGGGAGCGGGAAGAGGAAGGCATAGCCTATTATTTTGAAACTGATAATAGTTTTGAAAAGAATCATTATTTGGAACGGGTGCAGTATGCTGGGTATAAGTACGGCTCATCATACGAGGCATTAGAGCGCGCTTGGGGAAAAAATCCATATGCAACAATTGTCTTGGACACTGCGGGGGCTATTACGTATTCTCAGGAACTAGGTGAACAAGCTGTAATCATTTTCGTTACAGTCACGCATCCTGATATGTTAATTGACCGCGTGCAAGTTCGAGGAGATGATCCATTAGTGGTTGAACAACGAATAGCCTCGCCAGAATTTTTACGCGACGTAACTTTGCCAAAAGAACTGAAGAATGTTGCCTATGAACTAGCGAACGATGATTGGGCAAAAACTAAAGTACGTCTCGATCTACTTGTCAATGATATTATGAGCGGCCGTAGTCTACCCAAAAAAGGTAAAATGTGATTTTGTTAATAAGAAACTTGACAAATGATGGAATTAATATTAAAATTAATCTCATAAAAATAAAAAAGGTTTTAACACAATGTCACATTTAATGAACAAAACTACAGCAAATTTTTACTTTAAGTATTTTGGCTAACTATCCAAGTACTTAAGGCATTTTGCGTAGGTATTCGGATTAACCCTCTGAATGCCTAGTGAGTTCATCTACATTTGAGCAAACGCACATTCAGAATTTTTTCTGGATGTGCGTTTTGTGTTAAATTAGGGAGAAAATTATGCCAGAAGTAAAACCCTCGTTATTGAATAATCTCAATCAACATTTGAAACTTGTTGGTCCATCTGCTATTCGAGCATTTGATATTGAGGTGAGTGAGATTCCAGATATTATTAAGCTGACGTTAGGGGAACCGGATTTTAATGTACCCGATCACATCAAACAAGCGGCAATTCGGTCGATTGAAGCAAATGATTCACACTATGCTGCATCAAATGGTACGATCCATTTACGTGAGGCTGCGGCTGGATTTTTGGCAGACCGTTATGATATCGATTACGATCCTACTAACGAAATTATTGTAACTATAGGGGCAACTGAAGCTATTTATGATACGCTCACAACTATATTAAATCCGGGGGATAAAATAATACTCCCTACACCGATTTTTCCATTATATATAGCAGTGGGATTAGTAGATGGTGCTGAACCAGTATTTATCGACACTTCTTCAAATGATTTTGTGTTAAGTCCAGAGATGCTCAAGGCTGCAATTGCCAAGCATGGGGATGATATCAAAGCTGTTGTATTAAACTTTCCATCTAATCCAACTGGGGTTACTTACAATGATGAACAAATAAAAGCAATCGCAGATGTTTTGCGTGGTACTGACATTATTGTTATTTCCGATGAGATTTACTCTGAGCTATCATATGAAAATAGTCATGTATCAATGGCTAAATATTTGCCTGAACAAACAATTTTGCTGAATGGTGTTTCAAAATCACATGCAATGACGGGTTATCGCATTGGTATTTTGGCTGGTCCAGCACAATTGGTTCAAAAAATAGCGATGATTCACCAATTTGCAACAACAACTGCCTCTAATCCAGCTATGGCTGCAGCTGCAGAGGCGTTAGGAACAGAGGCAGGGCGACAAGATACGCTAGTCATGAAGGCTGAGTATCTTCAACGACGTGATTATGTCTATGACACAATGACACAACTTGGTTTTAAAGTTGCTAAACCAGATGGAGCATTTTATATTTTTGCTAAAATACCGGCTGGCTATATTCAGGATGATTTTGCTTTTGCTCGTGATTTAGCTCAAAATAATGGTCTAGCTTTGATTCCAGGTTCGTCATTTGGTCCTGGAGGAGAAGGGTATGTTCGACTAAGCTATGCGGCATCCATTGAAACATTGCAAAAAGCTATGCACCGTTTGACTGCTTATATGGAAGAAAATGGTAAATGAATAAAATATTGATGACAAGTGTGCGTAGTGACGAAGAGCAGGCTATTCGTCACTACGCTGAAAAGAATAATGTGGAAATAGTGATTTCTCGTGATGATTTCCATCCTGAAACACTACCTGATTTAACAGAAATTGACGGATTAGTCATACAACAAACTGCAAAAATTGGTGGGGATCAACAATTTTATCATCATATTGCTAAACAAATAACTCAAATAGCGACACGGACTGCTGGTTATGACATGATTGAAGTTGATCTGGCTAAAAAAGCTGGTTTGAAAATAACAAATGTACCAGCCTATTCACCAAGATCAGTAGCCGAAATGGCGCTTATGCAGATCCTGAGATTATTGCGTCATACGCCAGAATTTGACAAACGGATTGCTAACAATGATTTTCGCTGGACAGGTCTTCAAGCGAGAGAAATTCACTCTGTTACTATCGGCATTGTCGGTGTAGGACGAATTGGTGGGACATTGGCAAAACTACTAAATAGTATTGGTGTCAATGTCTTAGGTTACGATACAGACCGCGATGCTTCACTTTGTGATGTGATTACCTACGTTACAAAAGATGAGCTATTGGCACAAAGTGACGTAATCAGTTTACATGTCGATTTAAATGAAACTTCAATTCATTTGCTTTCTGAGGCGGATTTCCTAAAAATGAAAAAGGGTGTGTTGTTAATAAATGCTTCGCGTGGCCCAGTTATCAACACAAGTGATTTAATTACTTTTTTAGAGAATGGTCAAGTGGGTGCCGTGGCACTGGATACGGTGGAAAATGAGTCCTGTGTTTTCAATCACGATTTACATGGTCAGGGGGTGCAAGATGCACGCATCCAAAAACTATTATCAATGTCAAACGTCATTATTACGCCACATGTTGGCTTCTTTACTAACATAGCCGTCAAGAACATGGTTGATATTTCGTTAGATGATACTTTAATGATACTAAACGGACAATCTTCACCACACGAAGTTTAAACTAAGCGCTTCGGCGCGTACATAGGAAAGAAATATGAAATCAGTTAAACATAGTTCCGCGGCAACAATAAAAAAATTCATTATTGATATATTGAATGGTACGAGCTTGGGTATAGTTTTGACTTTAATTCCTAGTGCATTGGTCAGTCAATTACTGCTATTGTTTTCTGGTAACGAAATTGCTACCCAGATTGCGTTTATGACGACACTGATTCAAAGTACATTGCCATTAGTAGCAGGATTTGCTGTGGGTCAAATTTTAAAATTGACAGTAATTGATTCAGGCGCCATCGCGCTTTCGATGTTTGTTTCTGCTGGTGTTGTGAAAAGCACAGCCAATGGCGCAATCATTTCTGGTAGCGGTGTGATGCTCAATATTTTGCTCGTAGCGTTTTTGGCATCTATATTGGTGAAGTTCACTGAGAAATCTTTTGGACATTTTAAAATATTATTACAGCCATTATTTGTAGCGGTTATTGCCGGCGGTATTGGACTGATGACCTTACAGCCGATCAGTGTCTTGCAAACATGGATAGGGGATGGCGTCGCTTATGCTACTGAATTAACACCACTAGTAATGGGCGCGGCCTTAGGGGTGATTTTTGCTTTTCTTATTGTTTCCCCGTTATCTTCGGTAGGTATTGCGATGGCTATTAGCCTGGCAGGAGTTGGATCAGGCGCTGCTAATGCAGGAATTACAGTGGCAAGTTTTACATTAGCGTTAATGGGCGCTAGTGTGAATCCCATTGGTGGTACGTTGGCGCATTTTGTTGGCTCGCCAAAAATTCAAATGGCAAATATGTTAGTGAAACCCAAACTATTTATACCAACAAGTATTGGTGCGGCAATAATGGGGGCGGTAGCAACTATGTTGAATATCAAAGGGACGCCATTTTCCGCAGGATTTGGATTCTCTGGATTAGTCGGTCCGCTGACGGCTTGGACGGAATCAGACAAAAGTCTTGTATCTATATTCAGCATTCTGCTGGTATTTGTCATACTTCCTGTTATTATCGCCACAGTTTTAAAATGGTTATTCATGACTAAGTTGAAAATGATTAAAGCAGAAGATCTCAAGCTAACGTTGCAGTAATTAC